>RCNJ01000030.1_pt1 | contig 118197 bp, 115 predicted proteins | sample 2041171 | NCBI WGS metagenome assembly RCNJ01 (sample SAMN09708213, study PRJNA481090) | feces metagenome | biome: feces | host: Pygoscelis adeliae | place: Antarctica: Rookery Lake | collected 2010-03-01 | reverse complement strand
GAATCCGGTTTGAGTCTCGTGCGCGAGACTCAATACTACATACCCCTCAGCCGGAAGCTTGACAGGTATTCAAAGTGTCAAGCAAGTTCCCAGGAAGTGGCCTACAAATTGTACGTAGCTCCATAGATAGTATTAGTTAGATAATTGATTCCATTGATATATGCCGTGCTATACACTGTGATACTACGACGCCCTGTTCCGCCTGCATTTACCGGTAATACTGACATTTGTGCTTCAGCACCAAGCCAGTTATCGGCAAGCAACTCCAACAGAAAGGGTACATCGCTTCACCTAAACGAGCCACATCTTCGACTTGGCGGACAACATAACACTTGCGCACTCTCCTGCTTCACGTCAGGCACAATCTCCGAGCTGGATATCCCAGAAGTAACGAGGAGGCTCCGGAAATATGCAGATGTTGCCCAAAGGACTGCTTCGCGGTTCGAGCTCAGTACATGTCACTGTGCGGGAATGGGGTGGCATCCTAGCTTCCGATTTAGGATGAAGATCTGCAGAGTGAGCCGTGATACTCGTGGAGAGCCAACCAGCACCTACATGTAAACAACGGGAAGGATTAGCATACGGAGTAGGTGTCGGTAGTATCAGCCACATCGCACTCGCCACATGTGGCGTAGAGGCGTGATGAACCCGGGACGCCGCTGGCAACCACGGGGAGAATACTCTCCGCAGTAGCGATGAAAGCCGTAGCCATACACGTCTGTACCGTAAGATAAAGGACGTGTATAAATACGTCGGTCAAGGTAAATCGCTCTATTTGTACAGAATAGGTCAGTATGCAGAGCCTATATGGCCTAGTTTGAGAGTCTTTTGGAGACTTCGACTCCTGATTTGCCCGTTTTCACGGAATAGTCGCCAAGTCGCCTTCATGGCGTCGTATTTCCGTAATCCACATATGCTTCGGTTAAGAGGTTCCATAAGTTGCGCAACCCACCACAAATTCTTTGCTGTACTACGACGTCATTCTTGCTTCTTCCGGGGATGGTTCCGTAGATTGGCCCTTAACCGACTCTTGACGGTGCCTCATTTGAGAGTCTGCGAGCAATCACCGGCGACCCTGCTCATTAAATGGGCAGCGACGGCAGACTGAAGAGGAAGACCACAAGGATAGCACCACTTCTGTAATGTGACTCGGTCTTTGGAAAGGCTTGCTAAGGATAGAAGCTGTGATCGGATCTGCAATCCATCAGCTACCCTACGAAGATGAACCACGTACTTCTAAACATCCAAGGTCAGTCTGACCGGAACCGCTGAAGGGGCAAAGATTCTCGGCCGGATCTGTGAGTGGGTGGTGAGTTGCCCGTCGGCCGACCTCTCCCAGCGCACGGAAGCCTTTGTGATGCGAGTTGGTGTACTTTCCTCGTATAGGGTACCGTACAGAGTACGGTACAGCGCTTCCTTCTGTGTACGCCATCTGTACCCCGCCAGCGTGGAGCAAGCGACATTGCGACGCTGGAGCTCGACGGTGCTCTCGGAACCAGCCAACGCACCGACCTTTAGTTTTTACCCACATATGCGTACGGCGTCCTCCTAGTGTACCAGACTCGATGTTTCCGTTAAATCTGGGTTCAATCTGGCGCGGGAATCCCGAACGGGCTATATCACTCCTTCAGAGGGAACGCTCAGAATGTACGGAATGGAAGCACGATCGGCCACTCAGCAGAGGCTGTTGACACGCTGCGATGGACGGTGCAGCCCTGTGCACACAGCACCCTTGACAGATGCTACCTGAGGTGCATCTGCTACCTTCTAATGCACCCCCCTGATGCCTGACTGTGGCGGTGCCAGAATTGACATGACAGGGCCAATTCATCCGAACATGCCTCCTACAATGTATTCGTCCCTATTGCTCCTTCACATGCCACTCTTAGCGCCCGCCTAACCAGCGGTACATCTCTCTCTCTGCCCATGCCCACCACCAGGAAGAGTACTCTGTCAAGACTTCATCAGCGCACAGGTGCTACACAGATGACCGCTGTCTGCGTCTCATCGCACGGAAGAAAGGTGCATGGAGCGAAGACAAGAGCCTGCTTGCACCGGACAAACATGAAAAGCGTTGAGGTCGTCAGTTTAACAACGTCCCGGACCGCCCGAGGCCGACTGCTCTATTCTTGTCCTCCGATGGGCGAACATCTTTAACTCCTCTGCGTGTCTCTATTTTCATACGCCTCCCGAGGCGACTTGATATGCCATCTAAGCCTTCAGCAATTGCGTCTTTATGTTAAGTCTCTGTAGCACATCGACACTCCACCTGCCTCATGGCTCAGGTTGGCCCGCCCAACGACGTGCCGTTTATGTTATCGCGCACCAAGTCAGATGTAACTAGGATTTATCATAAGAGTGGCTTATCCGTATCTTCTTAATTTTCCCGCGTCGCTAAGACCGCCGAACCCATCACTCGGCAGCTCATTTTTGCTCTATGATTAAGGACCCTCGACGCCACATTCGAGCTCCGCTTCAACTGAACCCATAACTGTGCACCCCTGTTTCTCCACCGCGGCGCCGTACCCACAAGCCACTCGCATCGGACTCGTTTCCGACTTGCCTTCAATAATAAGGCTCTTTCCCCAAAAAGGCCATCTTCCTCCAAACCCTACTTCGTGCGCGTAAATACACGAACCTATAACCGCGAGCACATAGAAATACACCACATCTTCCTCGACGTCGACCCACATCTTCGCGACTCACGCTCGTTCATCGCCCATCGCGCCAATCCAGATAGCACCGCCGTTTACTCAATCAGCGCCCTCCACTTCTGCCGACTGGACTCCGCGTCCTCACGAGCTACCAACACACTCCAGAATACTGGAATACTGGTAGTGTAGGGGGTTTTGTCAATAACGTGCGACTACCCACCACATGATTTTGCAGCAAGACACAAGCACAGATAGTCAAAACACTCTTGCAAACACATCAAGTCGCGAGTCCTCGAAACAAACCAATAACCCCCATCCGTACAATAGCATCTACGAACAACCGGGCAAGGTCCCTCTAACCAAACTTGACTTCCTTCCAGATGTTTCGCAACAGGTATGATCCATTCATCTGCTTCTGAATATCCGTCATCACGACGACCACACGTCTGATAAAGTGCGCTGCACAGGCGCTTCCGCCTGGCTGTGCTGCGCATAACCAGAAGCATTGAATGGATGGCTAACGCACAGTGTTAGGGCATCATCCCAAAAGCCGGGTGATGAGTTATATGCTCATTTTAGAGCAAATTTTGGTGACGTTGTTGCCACAACCAAATCACAAGCATCGTCCGCCGACGCAATTGCTGAGGTGGCAGCTATCGAGGCGAACACCGAATCGTGAGTCTAGAAAGCTATATCTTCAACCGCAAACACGATACTAATACTTCAACAGACAAGTTTTCAAAGGTGTTAAGGATTTAGATCCAACACCAAGAGCGCAACACGATGCCTGGAGATTCACTCCTTCACTTTTGGACACGAGCCAATTTACCTTTGGCAATTTCACCAACCAGCATACCGGCTACTACACACCAACACCTGGTGGCGTCAACACACTCTACCATAGTCAAGCCGGAGACCTCCACACTCCTGGTATGGGCTTGGGGATGGGATTAGGCACGCCTTTGTCTATGCCGACGACAGAAGCCAACGCGCACACAGGGGCGATGATGGAATTCTCGCCATGGGCTCATCACCAAAACCTGCAACCTTTCCAGAATTACAATCCATTTGCGCACAGCCAACCGCAGCACCATCAGCCTCAGCAGCAATCTTATGCGCCTGCAACTTTCATGCATCAGGATACTGGATACGAAACCATGGATCATGACGGCTCTCCAGACACTCATGATGGTAGATTAAGCTCCACGGATGCGACCATGCAGCATCAGCCACCCACGATGGCATATGGACCACGGCACTACGAGATGAATGCGGGCTTGCTTCCGTCCCAACCCGAAAAATTCCGCTTTCATGTGGTTCTCAATGCGCCTACTGCGATGGTCAAGAACAGCGAAGAGATTCCAGTGACTTATTTGAACAAGGGACAGGCATACTCGGTCTCCATTGTCGACTCGATGCCAAATCATCCTACTCCTCCCGGTACGCGTTATCGTACCTTTGTCCGCATCTCGTTCGAGGATGAGCAGCAGCGCCAGAAGCCTGAGTCATGCTGGCAGCTATGGAAGGAGGGCCGTGGTACAAACGAGGCTCACCAAAGAGGCGGTAAGCTTCAAGCTGTCGAGTACGTCGAGGCAAGCCAACCCGCGGACACTGACGACAAGCGCACCCGTGTCGAGCTCGACACGGCGTCTTTTGACGGTTTCTCTGTTATCTGGACTCCAGGAATTAACGGCCTCACGGAGTGCAACTTGGCTGTCCGCTTCAATTTCCTTTCGACTGACTTCAGCCACTCCAAGGGTGTCAAAGGTATTCCCGTTCGTTTCTGCGCCAAGACCGAGGCATTGAACGTTGGTTCACCGCATCCTGTACCAGGCTCCTCCGAGGTCGCATACTGCAAAGTAAAGCTCTTCAGAGACCATGGAGCAGAACGCAAGTTGTCCAACGACGTTCAGCATGTCAAGAAGACAATCGATAAGCTCAAGCAGCAGATCGCTCAGTCCGAGACTGGCATGAAAGACTTCTCGAAGAGGGGCAAGCAGCGCCAGAACTCGATAGCTAAGCCACAGCCGGCACAAAGACCTGGGAAGGTACAGAAACACAAGAGAACTTGGTCGATGTCCTCTGCTTCTTCTGCTGGTGGTGCACGTGTGCCTCAAGAAGAGGATCTTCATTTCAAGCTTCTGCAGCAGCAAGATATGTTTACGAGCCCAAGGCCTGTCAGCATTTTGTATCTGCGCGGCGATGAGCCGGACGATCCTGATCTCCACCCAGTGAAGTTGCAGGGAGAGCCATGGGATCTCACAAAGGTTGAGATCGGCCAAAATCCGAACTGGCAGCAAAGGACCAGCGGCCACAGCTCTTCAACTGCTGATACTTCCTCCTTGGTGTCGCCTTCTCCAAGCTCTGTCTCACTTGCTTCTCAGAGCATGATGATGGGCAACATTCCTGCAATTGCCAACTGGCACGATTTTCACGGCGTCCACGGCTCCGACGTCCAAGCCTCAAACCCACAACATCTCGCCAGCCCGCCTGATCAGCTTACCAAAATTCCCAAGATTGATGATGCTGGTGGCCTCAGTGGCTGGATTGAGGCACTTGGTGTCGATGCCAGCTACCGTCCACCTGCGGAGAAGCCGATCAAGGCTAGCGCCTGCTTCTACATTCAGTGCCGTGATGCAGCCCCCTCCGAGAAACCGTCGTACTACAAGGCTGTCTATCTGGCTCAGCGCACGTTGGAAGATCTGAAGGCCCGTATTGCAGCTAAGTGGAACTTTGAACCATCATCGATCTTCGGAACCATTCATGTGCTGTCTCGCGGAATTGAAGTTGAGATGGACGATGATGTGGTACGCGAGATGGCTGAAGGACAAGATATCATTATGGAAATGACCAAGGTCGCTGCACCAAAGATACCAGTCACGCGTGAATGGGAAATGGTGGTGGATAGTGATGAGCAAGCTGACGCTGCAAACGAAGCCGCTACCCAGAACGTCGCTCAACAGGATGGCTACGAAATTCGGTTAATTTTTTGAATCTGGTTTGATTTGTCACCATATTATACCCTCGGGACCATTTCAGAGGTCGGTCTCTTTTTGAAGAATATTTGCGTGCTAGCACCTTGCTCATGATAGGTCGAAGGTATACCTATGCATGTGTCGAGGCAACATTGGCAATTTCGCGGCGTTATCCAACCGGCAACAAAGTCGTATTTGCTCCCAAGATAGCAATCAGATTCCACGATTTTCGGCCCTTTGGAACATGTGGGAGGTAGCATCACCTTTTTGATACCCATCTACTTTCCATATACCCACCATCTAAAGATCTGGACGAGCAGTTGCCTCGAACGGCAACCTCTGTCCCCTCCACCCCCAACAACCATAATCAGTCATCACCAAGCAACATATTGACGGCTTTGCTGAGGTTTAGGGCACTTTGTTATTGGATTTTGTACATCATTCCTTTTTGCGGAATCATTCACTTCAAGCATAACGATGGCACGTCCTTTGAAACTCGGCCAACTTAAGACAACGGTATAAGTTGAGCCGGCTTTCAGTACACGACTTTGCGCGACATACATTACACCGCGAGCACACGACACGCGATGAATTACTTCTGGCCGAAAGGCAGACTAAGAGAAGTGGGTCTCTTATGAGCTTTATGAGCTTTATGAGCTTATGTATACATGATAGGAGAGAGGAGGAACTACTCCAGGCGATCCTAGAGAAAAGAGGAGATTCTACAACTGCTGCTGAGAAGCACAGAACTGCGGTGGCTGGGACGGGCCGTACAGTGTGTTCGAACTGCGGACACACAAGCAGTCAGAGCTTAGTTAAGAATGCATTACATGATATCCTCATCTCCTTCTCCACTTCAGACTTCGTCATCTCCGAGCTGCAACACTTTTGTTTGTGAAATTTTGACCTTCAATCTTGAGACGATGTCTTCGCGAGCTTCGGGCGCACCCTGGGTCACATCGAACAATAAGGCCGGGTTTCATCCTACGCGCGATGTATCGTTCTGGAACTAGTGATTTGCGCCTCAGATTCTGATATCCAGGCGCCTTCTCTCCATCGTCTCGGAATGCCTCAATCGAAATTAGGTGTAAGCCTACACTGCCAGGCCGCGTCGTACCGGATATTGAATATGGGAAATGGGGACTCAGACCGCACTTTCCGCTTGTGGACTCCTTATGACGCACATGAGGAGGGCCTGGAGCTGTTAATTTCCGCCAGACCGCGCCAACAGGTCCCTTGGAAGGACGGTCGCTTCCCCACAGATGAGGATGGAAACGCGAACCAAGCACTTCCCAGCCGCCAGCCCACAGCGGCGGGGAAAACCACAAATGCGCCATTCTGGACCGCGGCGACGACGACGGCGACGGCAAACACGCGGTGAAAAAGGAGTGGTCGTTGAAATGATCGACCGTTGGTTGCCGTCAGCACAGCCACAGAGGCTGATGATCAACTTCACAACCCACAGGCTAAAAGAAATCAACGGCACTTGTGGCGTATATACCCGAAGTATCAAGTACTGTACGTACAAGCGACCATTACTTTGGGATTGCCACGAGATCCAGGCCCTCATGCATCATTTTCGAGCGAGAACAGTTTCAATGCATCGAAGATCACCACTTCGAAGCAGCTTTCGACTGACAATCATTTATTCTGGGAGAGAAGCTTCCAAGCAAAGCACTCGCCACAGGCATAGTGCGACCTCCTCGTCGACCATCTTCTCTTCTCTGGAGCGAAAGGCGGAGCGAACGGCGGGGTAAATGGTTAGAGATTTTTATCCTTTTCGATCCCCTGTCGTCAGCATTGTTATCCACCGAGAGACTTCTTTACCTCATTTTGGTTATACATCGCGTCACCCTGCGCTTCCCAATCATGGCCGTCACGATAACGACCGCTTATTCTTCGGGTCGCGCTTTGTACAGCCTAGGCGCATCGCGTCATCTCCTTTTCGATCACTTATATTTCTCTGGCACAGTTCATTTTAGCATTTTCTGCGTTTGTTCGAGAGTCCTCGTTGGCGTTTCGGCTTTGATCTCATTCTTCACTTTTCTTGGATGCCGTCTTCTCGCGTTTCTAACAGCACCACAAGCCACATCATGGATTGCCAGCGCATCTCATTGCATTGCGCTTACCGTGCCATCCATCTCAATTTCGCATTTTTTTCCGATCCTAAGGCTCAGACCATTCCCTTCTTGTGCCGTCCTGCACCCCAACTGCAGCACATGAACCCTCCCGCCAACCATGCTACTGTAGGTCTGGCGATCCGGAGTAAGCTCAGCGGCAATTTATAGGTTGGCATGTGCTGCACCCGCAGAGAAAGTGGACATGAAGGAGGTCGGTCAGCCACAGGTGTGAGAATAGACTGCTTAGAAGTCGCTGTGTGGCGAGTACTTAAAGTACAACTGCTCGCGTCGGCGCAAATGAGAGAGATCTACCGACGATCGATGGTCAGGGCCTTCAACAAACCCGAAGTCTGGCAACCGGAAAAGGGAGGTGAGAGCCACAACTGATATTCTTTGATTATCCAGAACTGCTTAGCGATGCTGGATTTGAGCCACACAACCGTACCAGCGACGAGTCGATGTGGCTAGAGCTACGAGGTATCAAATGTAGGATTGTAAGGTCTCATGAGGGAGATGGTCCACACGAGCCTCAAGTGGCTGAAAACATGACATTGGATTCAACTCTTATCTCGAGGCAAGCTCGAGGAGGCAAACTCGTTGGTCGCTGCTTACTTTTCAGTAGCAAAGTCCAGGCTTGCCAAAAGAGCTACGTCGTAGCCACCTTAGCAGCTCAGAGACTTCAGCCACTTCGGGATTCCCTCCACTTAGGCAAGCTTCACCCTCAAGGATCGCCTGATGGGACAAATTGTTACGGTCGTATCGTTAGGCTGCCTTACCACTATCCACTCAACATGCAGACTCTGCAACGGGCTGGCCCTTTCTGAGCTCTGTACGCAGGACGAACGGGGTACGTAAAGCCGCAGTCGAGGGGTAATTGAGCTACGAAGCGCATCTATTGGGCCACACCACTGACGCGGCCTCTCAGCCGAGGCCACAACAATAGTTACCCCACAAACATCATTTGACTTCGCCTGCACATTGCTCGGGAACAAACGACTGGCCATAGAGAGTCTGGCTGCTTTAGCACGTGCTGGTTTCTGGGAGGTGAGCCACAGAAAGGAGTGCATGGCAATGCGCATGATCACCATGTTGCAGATTGTGCACATGTGTTGCAGGAATAAGGGGTCATACCTAGTTTCGGAGGAGGAGCGGAATGGGTGGAAGAGCTGTGGATAGAATCGGAGAGCTTGAAACGCGAAGAAAGTGTAGCTCGTGGTCTGACTGTGGCTAACCACTTATGGAAGACTGCCAGTGGGAAACGTTGACATTCAAAAGTTAAGGTTTTGCCGTTTGTGGAGTTGCCAAAGCATTTGTCGGAGAGAGAATTGAAGATTGCTGGAGAAATACTGGGTCTGTGCGATTTGACATGAAACGGTAGACAATTGCGGATCTGACCTCGGTCATCACTGTATAGACGAATGAGAAATTTTGAGTGCAGATTTACTTCTCAGGTTGACTGATGAGCATCGTCAGCATCTGCTCGTTTCCAAGCATAAGATTTCTCTCGCAGATGTCATAACAATTTACATTTACAGTCGCTCTCAGCGTACTGTTTTTTGCTTTGACCCTGAGTCCGCTCAATGATCTAGATGTCATTGTACGAGGTTATGCAGGTTGAAACGCGGACACCTGCGAAAACACATTAAAAGTCACTGTTTTTACGCCCTCGTTATGGCTCGACACAACACCTTTGAAAATGTGTTTGCATAGTAAGGCTTATAGAGAAAAGCTAAATTTGTAATTCGGCTTCTTCAGAATATCACTTACTTGCAATAGTATCTGGATTATTGCGCTTGAAGTAGGAGGATGCTTCAGAATTGTGGTTGCCCCACCCAATTCGTGCCCGCGACCAATTGGGCGCCGTTAATTCAACCTGTGAAATTTTCAAGAATAAAGCTAAGAGTGCAAAGTTATGGTTATATAAGTATAAGTGTTTTCGCTCATATAAAGGTATTTTGTAGGCTTGGCGTTGACACTGTAGCATTTGATTTGATTTGAAGTTGTGCTCCATGGGCTAAAATAGTGGTCGAGTGTCAAGTGTCCGCGCTTCAAACAGGGCAACCTTACAAATCTGCTCTAGTTATCTGATAGAGTAGCAGCCGTACTCATTGTGATTCTGCCTTCCTGAAAGATTCGAATTGAGCTGCAATTTCATATGAAAGGCCCTATGCCGGTACAGTTTTACAGCATGGACCAAAGAGATGCTGAGAGACGACTTTTAGAATCTCCGCTTGACATTAAGTAGAGCTCAAAATATAAATGGAGAACTTTTTCTGGTCTTTGCTTAAAGAGACGAAATGCTCTGGCTCTTTGGTTCTTGGATGAACGTTGTTAATGGAGATCCAATAAAGTGACGTCGTAGAGTCTATATGCCAAGCAGCACAAACATGGCAAACATGTTGGTGATATCGCGCCGTGATTGCGTCTTATGGAACAAAATTACCGCGTACCCAGGGGATTGGTATCTTATCATCACGACAACTTGGAGACTGTGGTCAATAACTCTGCTTGCCGCTGCCCCAATTTTCTTTGGTACACAGCTAAGAAGAGCATCCCACTGCAATACGAAAATCAATCAGAAGAGCTCCCGAGCTTCGGAGCTACCGCACCACTTATCATATCGCGCACTTCCGGGAAGCTATGTTCTAGAGTTAACACCCGAAATACTTGCTTGGCCACAACTCCGAATTGGAGTATAACACTCCACTATGTTTACGCGGAGCTTGCACCGAGCAACATGCTCAATTGCACGCCAGCAGCTCCATGCTAAATCAGCCCCGCGAGTCGAATCGATAACGAAGCGCGTCTTCGCCAGCACTGCGCGATTCAGAAAAAGGGATGCTGGAAAGATAACAGATACCGTGCTAGGCGCGAAGAAGCACGCCTCAGAGTCAGTGGGCACGAAGCCAGAGAGCACAGCGAAAGAGCCGCCTACCGCGGCCTCGGCGCCATCAGGAAGCACATTGGTTGGGAATAATGCAACGCCCCGCAAGGACCCTCTGGCGCTGGGCGACAAGACAAATAAGGAGCAGCGCAAGGCCGATTGGGAGATTATAAAGGAGATGGCACAATATCTATGGCCGAAGAATGGGTTCAACACGAAAGTCCGCGTTGTACTTGCGCTGGGATTGCTCGTGGGTTCGAAAGTGCTGAACGTGCAGGTGCCGTTCTACTTCAAGAGTATTGTGGATGCCATGAATGTCGACTTTGTGGCGAACGCTGGTACAGCTGCGACAGTTGCAGGTTCTCTTATCTTGGCATACGGTGTTACTCGATTGGGAGCAACCATCTTTCAGGAGTTGAGAAACGCCGTCTTTGCCAGTGTGGCTCAGAAGGCTATCAGACGGGTCGCTTGCAACGTTTTCGATCACTTGCTCAGGCTGGACCTGAACTTTCATCTCACGAAGCAGACCGGGGGCTTGACAAGGGCAATCGACAGAGGTACCAAGGGTATCAGCTTCCTATTGACATCCATGGTCTTTCACATCGTCCCGACCGCTCTCGAGATCAGCATGGTCTGTGGCATTCTCACTTATCAGTATGGCGCCAAGTTTGCGGCAATTACTGCCTGTACCATGGTCACCTATACTGCTTTCACTATCTGGACCACCGCTTGGAGAACTAAGTTTAGAAGACAAGCCAACGCTGCTGACAACAAGGCCAGCACCGTTGCTGTAGACTCTCTGATCAACTATGAAGCTGTGAAGTACTTCAATAACGAGAAGTATGAAGTCGGTCGTTATGACAAGGCGCTGCAGAAGTACGAGAAGAGCTCCATCAAGGTGGCTACCTCGCTAGCATTCTTGAACGGTGGCCAGAACTTGATCTTCTCCAGCGCTCTCACTGGTATGATGTATCTGGGAGCCAATGGCGTTGCCGAGGGTACCTTGACCGTTGGTGACCTGGTCATGATCAACCAGTTGGTGTTCCAGCTTTCGGTCCCACTCAACTTCCTCGGCTCTGTTTACCGTGAGCTTCGTCAGTCTCTTCTGGATATGGAGACTCTCTTCAACTTGCAGAAGGTCAACGTTGCCATCAAGGAGCCACCAAATGCTAAGCCACTCGAGCTTACTTCCGGCGGAAACATTGTTTTCGAGAACGTCACTTTTGGATATACCCCAGAGCGTGCTATCCTCAAGAACTTGAACCTTACCATTCCGGCTGGCAAGAAGGTTGCCATTGTTGGACCATCCGGATGTGGAAAATCCACTCTTCTTAAGCTTCTCTTCCGTTTCTACGACGTCCAAGAAGGCCGCATCTTGATTGACGGCCAGGACATCAGGGATGTCACCCTCGACTCCCTGCGCAGAGCTATTGGTGTTGTCCCACAGGACACTCCATTGTTCAACGACACTATGGAGCACAACATCCGCTATGGAGACATGGGGGCCTCTCACGAAGCCGTCCTTGCTGCCGCACGTCGTGCAAAAATCGACCATATCATTTCCGGCTTCCCAGATGGATATCAGACTATGGTTGGTGAGCGCGGGATGATGATTTCTGGCGGTGAGAAGCAGCGCTTGGCTGTTTCACGATTGCTGTTGAAGGATCCGCCGTTGTTGTTCTTCGATGAGGCGACGAGTGCGCTGGATACGCATACGGAGCAGGCGTTGATGGTGAACATCAATGGTATTTTGAAAGAGAAAAAGAGGACGAGCGTCTTTGTTGCGCATAGGTTAAGGACGATCTATGACAGTGATAGGATTATCGTCCTCAAGGAGGGTAGAGTGGAGGAGGTAGGCAGCCACAGCGATCTCATCAACACTGGCGGTGTTTACTCAGAGCTCTGGAGTGGTAAGTTATCCCAATCTTGTATGAGAAGTGAAGGTTGCTAACAACGACATAGCTCAAGAGACGATGATCAAGCATGGCTCGACGGAGCGCGGGGTCAAGCTCGAGGAAGATATCGCCGAAGAAGAGGCAGCTGAAGAGGCAGCTGAAGAGGCAGCTGAAGAGGCCAAGCCAAGTGGCGCAAAGCGTTGAATTTCATCAACTAGAGTCGACCATTTATCAAGTGCTGAATAGGTCGTTAGAGTAAATGTCCAGCATATTTCACCCAAATCCGTTGTCGACCGTTGTCGCCAGTGAGCTTGCTACTGCCATGGCGATCCTAGCCGGTCCGACGATGTTACATACAGACTTGCCAGAGAGTCACCCGCTTTGTTTCTAAGCAGATACACTGGAGAAATGGACGAGCCGAGTTAAGTGAGGGCGTGCCTAATCACGGTCGTCCGCTTCGTGGCCGCACTGATCAACCATCACTAGACAAGTTGCCTCCATCAATTTTGCAATGCCTTGTGACATTTTTTTATTACTATCTTCTTCACACATCTTTACGGATCATATTAAGTACTGGGATATGACAATCGGTCAAAATAACATGAGCACTTTTGGTTTGTGTACAAAAGGCGAACCTTTACTCAGCGGCACATTCTGCTTATCCCCTCATGCCCGCGGACTCGCAACAACGACCTACGCCATTTCCATAACTTGATCGGCGGATGTTCGAAGTAGGCGTCCCAGTGATTGGCTCGGTTTCGCTTACGGCTGAGTCTCACGGCCACAGCAGGCCTCTGCAGCTGCTACGCACTCAATAGACACTCGACACCCGTGGCTATCTCTTTCTCTCAATGCTGAACAGCAACCGGTTTTGACAGAGTTTTCCCTGAAATCTCGACAATAATTTTAGACAAGAGAAATGTTGCCTAGATCTTTTCCAAGTCCGTCCCAGTCCAACTGGTTGACAGCACCGGAACGTCAATCGGCAGTCAAATTGGGAATACAGGACAGACAAAGCGCTAGCGGAGACGCCAATTTTTGACTATACAGGCATGATCGACCGCCATCTGGAGCTGAGAAAGAAGCATGACGGAGAAGGGGGAGGGGGTTCCCTGACGTAGCGGAACGGGCAACTATCCTTGATCTCACCATGGAGTACAACATCTTGGCTTTGTATGGTGAATCGTTGAGAAATGCACGTTATCATGCAAGACCAAACGGACGCTTCGAGGCGAGGTACCACACTGAGGCCACAGAGCAGTTCTCGAGTGGACTGGCAGGCGAGGTACGGACTGATGATTATGAGGCCTGGCTTGCGACGACTGAAATTGAAGAACGATTTCGCAGCCGCGGCTCCGCGAATGGAGGGAAATCAGACCTTCAAGGCTGCTCAGTAAAAGAAGCTGTAGAGGTGAAGAATCGGGAGACACGGAGGAAAGCGCACCAGAGGCAGCGAGAAGCTGAGCAGTATCAGTATAGGTGGCATTAACCGGTTAAAGCGCCATTGATAGACTGAATACGGAATTATATAGATGTAGTTCTGGTGTTTACAAGTTGCTAATATTTACATCTGAATGAAGTGCCACGCATGGCAATAGGAGCTACCCCGGGGTAAAATTAGTAGGTTTTATCAACGAAATGGCTCCTGGACTCCCTCTGGCTGTATATGCAAGCTCTGTACTGAAGTGAAATAATAAAAATGCCGTCAATGCCGTCTCGTCGTATCATAAAGCCATTGCACCATAAACGCCTCAATTATGCTCGCCCATTTCCACAACATCTCATCTGCTACCCATCTGGTATCGCAACCGCTTAATACCGACCGTTCACACGGTTGTCTCCACCATCGCGCCAATTAACGTTCTGCACTACTGCCATGCTCCTCCTTTTCGCATCTCTCTTCTCCTTTCCGCTCACACTTCCCCAGCTCTTGCTGATCCTCCTGCTCAGCTTCTGCTCCCTCTCCTTCTCTTCTCTCTCCTCTTCCTCCCTGGCACTATTGTCGTTCCATTGGCTGGCAAAGTCCCTTTCCCGTGGCTCCAAAGTAGGTTCGTTAGGCAACTCCTTCTCCACATCCCTCCTAGACGACCCAAACATAACACTCGACCTCTTCCTCTGGACCGCCGGGCGACGCTTATGGCTATTCTGCGCCTGATACGGCTCAACATCCACCTCCCTCCTGTACTGGTACGACTTCGCAGGTCCATCATTCATTCCATCCGTATTGTATCCACCCTGGTTTCGGGATGAGGCATTGCTGGAACCGGTGGTGGATGGAGACGTGTTGGTGGATGCGTAGACGTACTCGCCGTCTACGTAGGTGGCGTCGGAGACGAACGTTGTGCGCTTGGAGCGGTGGCGGGTGTAGCGTTGTTCGAGCCGGAAGAGCTCGAGCTTGGAATTTATGCGATGGAAGAGTTGCATGGTGAAAATTTGTGTGTGTGCGGAATTTGGGCGAGGATGGAGTGGCTGGATTACAGATGTCTGTGACTAGGCCGTGCTCAAGCTTGTTGAGAAAGCTTGTGGCTTGTAACTTGTAGGTTTTTTTCGCTGAAAGCTATGGAGGAAGCTCAATGGTTCTATAGGTTCGGAAAGACGGCGTCAAAGGTGGAATGAGTGTAAAGCTTCAGAGAGCGAAGAGACCAAGATACCGATCCAAGAAGAGCAATTGACGACAATGAGAGAGGACGACAAAAGCAGCACAAAGTTGAAGAGAGAGAGAAGCTGCACGACAGAAAGAAAAGATGTAATCCTCACCCCGCCACTCCTTCCTTTTCGGCACAAGTCTGAGTGCTCTGCTTCTTCCCCACGATCTAGCCCCTTATCCTCACCTGCGACATGGGCTCTGGCCTGATAAGGGAGCTTAACCCTGCCACCTCGCTCTACAGCGGCTGGGGGTTCCACAATTAAACTCTAGCTCGCCTATTCTGGTATGGTATTGTGCCAAAATGCATTTAGCCTCAAGAACGAGCGGGGCCATGTGCGGAACTAGGCGAGAACATGAGGGAACTGAGGAATACGGTTGGTTGCCTGGAAGTTCAGGAGGAGAGAAAAACGTGACAGACCGGGATACATGGTGGTGAACTCGGACGAAGTGCCGTATTGGTGTTGGCGACGGCCAGCTCAATTGAGATCGTCAACTCAAAGCTCGGTTCCTGCGCAATGCTCCTCAGCTTCCATGCTTCCATGCTTCCATCAAATGAAGCGACGAGTGTTGGGTTTGCGGAAACTGTGTCTTGCTCGTCCGAGTATCAAATGAGAGGGTACAATACAGGCCTGATTTCTCCGTGGTGCCTCGTTTTTATTCATGCCAATTCCCAGCCGTTGTTTGGCTGATTTGATAGCAGATGAAGGCTTGGCTTCGTTGTCAACTTCCCATGACAAAGAGAGTTGCAGAGGGAGAGCAGTTTCAAAGGCCAGCGATCAACAAGTCCCAGAGGGGTACTAATACGGGAAGCACTAGAGACTCCCGCGCGGCTGTCTCAGTTGGTGGCAGTTATTTTGTGCCAGACTTCACTTCTGTCCACGAGCTGCAAAGCGCTGCGCTGGGAGGACAATTGCCTTGGTACACATAGCGGTAGCTCAGCACAGCCCACGCGGGACCTGGACCGTGATACTTTCGCCATTGATAGAAGAGGACCATTGATGGTCTCCCATCGAACGGCAGCATGAAAGTCTCGTCCAATAGTCCACAGATAACTTTCAGCCGTACAGCAAGCACTTTTCCCCGGTCTGGGGAACGATCAAGAACCCAGTCATGAACCCTGTCATGAACCCAGTCAAGATAAAAAAAAAAGGTTCTCAAAGTATCACTCTATCTTTATTACAGTTTCTAATCACTCCCTATTATTTTTGTTCGCATCATTATTCTAGTCTTTCCAACCTCGCCTCACTGCAATCCACTTAACCACATACACCAGCGCCAACAGTACAGGCACCTCAATCAACGGCCCAACAGTCGCAGCAAGTGCCTGTTGACTATTCGGCCCATAAGTAGCAACAGCCACTGCAATCGCAAGCTCAAAGTTGTTACTCGCAGCCGTGAAACTCTGCGTACAGCTCAACCTGTATCCAAAGCCCATCTTGTGGCATACAAGAAGAGTCAGGAAGAAGATGGTCGAGAAGTAAACGATCAATGGCGCGGAAACGCGGACCACAGACACGATCTGAGTGACGACTGCGTGGCCCTGGGAGGCGAAGAGGATGAGGATGGTGAAGAGGAGGCCGATGAGGGACCATGGTGAGGCCAAGCGGATGAACACTCTATCGTACCACTCCGGCCCCGCCAACTTCCTCAGCACCACTCTCGTGGTGATGGCGGCGCCGAGCGGGATGCCGAGGAAGACGGCAACACTTTTGGCGACAACGTCGTAGCTGATGTCGGAAGCGTCACCGCGAGAAATGACGGTGATGTAGAGCACTGCTAGTGGTGCGAAGAGAACGATTTGCAGAAACGAGTTGATAGCGACTAGGATGGCGCAGTACTCGTTGTCGCCGCCTGCGAGGCCTGTCCAGATCAGGACCATGGCGATGCAGCGGGCGATGCCGACAAGGATGAGGCCCTCACGGAGTGAAGACTCGTCTGGGAGAAAGGCCCATGCAAGTGCAAGCTATTTTGTGTCAGCACATGCACATAGACGCTGGTCGTTGAGAGAGGACTTGCCATGAGAAGAGGAGCAACGACCCAATTCACAACAATACTGAATCCAATCTGCACCCAAATCTGTCTCGTTCTGAAAGCATGGTGCAGCGTCTCATACTTGACCTTGCACAGAATGGGATACATCATCACCAGTAAGCCAACAGCGATTGGTATCGAGACTCCAACAAAGCTTCCTTTCTCCAATGCTGGTCCGACGTCGTCGACGAAGTTGCCAAGGATGATTCCTATGGCCATGGCTAGGAAGATCCACACGGCGAGAAAGCGATCTAATAGACCTAAACTCTGAAACATCGATTGTGGTGTTGGCGGCTTTTCTGATGGAGTTGCATTTTGTTCGATGTCTGGTGATTCACGAGAGAGTTCGTGTTGATGAGGCTCCTTTTCAGAGTGCAAAGGTACCGAACCAAGCTGAGATGTTGAGTCTGGTATTTGTTTTGACATATTGTAATGCACATGAGGCGGTTCTGGAGAGTCCATCTTGTGATGGATGTTGAGCAGTAGCTCTTCGATTTATTGTGCGTTATATGCGCTCGCAAACTGAGGGGAGGCTTGTCCTAGCACGAGACGAGAGCTTTGAGATAGACCAGCGTTCAGTGAAAAGGTATCAACAGAGGCTGCGAGGTATAGTGAGGAATGAAGAGAAAAAGAGAGATACTTATCATTGTTATATCACTCGAAGCTGCTATATCTAAGTGCATTATCAGATTCAGATCCAGTTTACTTCGCAACGCGTCGCGATGAGAGCCAATCAATGTCTTTCAGTGACATCTGACAGCCAAGTAGCCATTCCGGGGTCAGCAGTGACATGTCTATCATGTGATGCCACACCTTATTCCTCCAGTGTGTAAGTGTAGCACAACAACGTGCTATGCCATGTTTTGATATTTGATATTTCTAATATCTATACTTTTGTAGCCTTTGATCGTATTTCGTGACATCTGCGCTTTGTCATTCGAAATGTCACGTTTTAAACAATCAAATCAAAGTGGCGGCTAGACTCCTGCATAGAACTTCTTACCGAGGTGCCTCAGTCTTGATATCGACACTCTCAAGACCTGTCATTCTTCGACCTTAAAACTTTTACAATTCATAATCAACCAATATCCCTTCATCTTAGAATGGCAGACGCTACTCCCACCCTGAAGGAGGCACCATGGCACGCAGCCTTCCCAGCTCCAAAAGCCAGCACTGATGCCATCAGTAAAGAGCAGTTCCTCGCATGGTTGCATGAGGGAAAGACGTGCGGCTTGGACTTCGTTCTTGTCGACCTGAGGAAGAATGACTATGAGGCACGCTACCCTCTCTTTCAAAATACGCATACGCTCGCATGAAACCCTCCTAACCTTGCCGCTTCAGCCATGTGTGCTTGAGAGGATGAGACCTCATACGGTGACATCAGTTCTAATTTGAAAACAGGGTGGCACAATTCGCGGTGCCATAAATCTACCGGCTCAAACCCTCTATCCAACCATCCCATATCTGTATACACTCTTCCGCGCTGCTGGGGTAAAGAAGATCATCTGGTATTGCGGTAAGATCGTGTCTTCTTTCATCTACAACATGTGCTGACGTTTGTAAGGTTCGAGTTTGGGTCGTGGTGGTCGTGCAGCCGCCTGGTTCCAAGACCACATTAATGAGCAGCCTCCAAATGGGATGCAAAGCGTCACCCTTCAAGGAGGAATCAAGGGATGGGTTGCTGGCGGTGAGGAATATATAAGATTCATTGATGGATATGATGCGCAGGTTTGGGCAGCTGATAAGGCGTAAGCTCTAGCCGGCGAATCCACTGATTCGGAAGTATATAAGTTTTGTCAGGATTGGGCTTACAGAGCGACGAAAGTAACTATTCAGATTCTGTTTACTGTAAGCCATTCACAGCGCACTTGAATAGGAACCGACGGGCATTCAAATGATATCATTGAGAGTATCTCCTATAAGGATCAACGTCGTTCTAAGTACCTGGGTTCTGACAGATGAAACCTTTTAGCCTTTTCCCGAGGATGCTAAAACGAACAACTTCGATCGATTTGGAAAGGCTCCACATGCAGTGCTGGTGCTCACAGCACCATCCACAGCCACTGCCTCTCACCCATCGCCGTGGAGCATTAGTTCGATGCTCCGCAATCTCCACCCCAACATCAGCTATCTCCTACGAGTCCTACCTAGACAAGGACCTACCCTCTCTCCCACCAGATGATCATCTCGACCCAGCGGATTTCCCGGATGGAGGCACAACAGCATGGCTCGTGGTCCTCGGCTCCTGGTGTGGTTTCTTCTGCAGTTTCGGCTGGATAAACAGCATTGGTGTTTTTCAGGAGCATTACCAGTACAACCAGTTATCATCTTACACACCGTCAACGATTGCATGGATACCCTCCTTCGAAGTCTTCATCATGTTCTTCGCCGGACCAGTGGCGGGCAAGTTGTTCGATAACTACGGACCTCGCTACGTCCTGCTTTCCGGGAGTATCCTGCAAGTCTTTGGACTAATGATGACTAGTCTGGCGACGACCTATTGGCAGATATTCCTCGCCCAAGGACTGGTAGCAGGACTAGGAGGCAGCTTCGTCTTCTTCGCCAGCATCGCACCTATCCCAACATGGTTCTACAGGCGCCGCTGCCTCGCGCTAGGCATAGCAAGTACAGGTTCCTCCATCGGAGGCGTCATCTTCCCCATCATGCTCCGGAAGATAATACCCTCGATCGGTTTTGGTTGGGCTATACGCATCTCAGCCTTCACGATTCTCGTTCTGCTCGTCGTCGCAAACCTCACTGTCAAATCAAGGCTGAAACCAGACCCAAGACCAGTTAAGCTCGCTGAACTATGGCGACCGATGAAAGAGCCACCGTTCTCAACAATGGTACTAGGCAGCCTCTTCTTCAACTTCGGCACCTACATCCCCTACAACTTCATCATGGTACACGCTCGGAAATATGGCATGAATCTGGACCTCGTCACGTACCTCCTCCCCATCATGAGCGGGGCCAGCGTCTTCGGGAGGATACTTCCCGGCGTTTTTGCCGACAGGATCGGCAAGTTCAATACTATTATCACCACCTGCGCGACCTCAATGGTACTCGTCCTCGTGCTCTGGGTACAAGCGAAAAGTACTGCAGCAATTATCGCCTTTAGCGCACTCTACGGCTTTGCGTCCGGCTCCTTCGTCTCACTCGGTCCTGCCCTCGTTGCTCAGCTTTGCGACGTCCGCGAGATTGGCGTTAGGAGTGGTATCATGTTCCTCCTGGTAAGTTTTGCTGGTCTGACTGGCAATCCGATAGCAGGTGCGTTGCTGGGAGACACGCTGAACTTCGACAATCTGATAATCTTTTGCGGTTCGGTTATGGGTATCGGAGCGTTGTTTTTCGTTGCTAGTAGGTGGGCGCAGGTTGGCTGGAAATTGGCAGTGATCTAAAGAGAAGCGGTGAGGTAGAGGGAAGGACTAGCTCGCCTCTTAGTAGAGTTAGAATGCGATGGCCATGAAGCATACAACACTCGTATAACAGTCGTTATTCCAGGTGTCCATATTCCGCGAGGCAAGAACTGAAACTGGCTTCAGACACGTCCCCCCCTTCCTGAAATGCTAACTCACACCTCAACCTCGTCTCATGCGCCGGCGTTTTCTGACTGGCTCTCGCGCATAGTTCCCTTACTCCATCACGCCTTTAACACATCCTTTTATGGCTAACGTGGAACCTCCAAGCGATCGAGCGATAGTCGTCCTTAGTCTTTGACATTTCTGCTAGACTATTGCGGAGGTGCGTTGCCTAGCTCACTTCCCAAAGAAGCTCCTCCTGCCAACACCAAGCGCTGCGCCTTCAGATTTTCCTTCCTCTCCACCGCTTGTCCTGTTCTAAACGCCGCGCACTCCTGAAGACATGAAGACAGCGCAAAACCATGTCGCGCCACATCTCGGCATGTTGGGTCTCGGTATGGGTGCAGTCGGTGTATACCGGCGGGAGGTGCGGCAGCAGTGTAGGGTTGGAAGCGATTACTTCAAACGGAGGTGGCATGTCTTTTAGTAACAGTGAAACGCAGGAGAACTGTATTTGGGCAGCCAAGGTGAGCTGAAAGGACTGATATAAGCCGGCTGGCATTCTGGGAGTCCCTCGATTGGCCTGAGGATGAAGTCGTTGGAGCCAAGGGGTTGAAAGTGCGTCTCGCTGGGCCAGCGACGGCCCTGGTTGCTCCTTTGTGGATGGGCATCGTCAAAGCTTGGCGTAATTGTGGAGCATAAAGTGAGGTGTTATCGTAGCTGGTTATCAAAAGCTCATTTTGATTTCGCTATCGCCAGCTCACTCTTGGGCAGAAAGAAATCTACAGCATCCTCCATGACAGTGTTGACAATCCTCTACCAACCCCTTTCTGTAAGCTGATGCGATCGTGGCCAAGGCGATTACACGGCTGAGACGACGGTTTGGCTAAACGCGCCAAGTACTAGACTTGGAGCGTCGCGTCGGCCAACGAGAAATAGTTTTCTTTAGTCTCACTAAATGGCTTTCTTACGCTTTCCACGAAGGTGGAGGCCAATAGGCTATATTCGATATTTCTCATTCTCCCCAGCACCATGGTATTCTAACAAGCCCTAAGCCATATGAACCACGCCGTGACACTAACTCCAGAGTACTCAATCCACTTACGCTAACTCCGGATATGCATCAGGCCCCTCAAACTCCTCGCGCAAATGCAAACATTCAACCTTACACCTTAGACATTAATGCCCTCGTACATCTTCTCCACGGTCTTCATGCCCATGCCTGGGGCACCCATTAGCTGGTCCAAAGACTCCATTCTTCCTCCCACCTCAGCACTCTGCAACTCGAGGAAATCCAACAGGTCTCTGGCCTTCTTCGCTCCAATGCCATTCAGTCCCTTGATCTGTGTAATATCGCGTGAGTTGACCACGTTAAGGATATACTGCTTTCGCGGCGACATGCCTGACTGCTCCTCGTCCTGGAATACCTTAAGCTGAGTTTTAGCCTTTGGCTTTCTAACCTTTTGCGGCGTAGCCGCATCATCGTGCATCATCGAACCCTCGTACACATCATCCTCATCATCCCTGCTCATCTTCCTCTTCTTATTCCTCAGAATAGGCGAACCTGTGACGAATGGATCCTCCATCTCTGCACCTGTATGCATCTCCATTAGCACCTGTGGATTCTCCGCCTGCCTCTTCGCCTCAATCTTCTTCCTCAACGCCTCAATCTTCCTCTCAAGCTTGACTTGAGCTGGGAAGTATGGTTGGGCCATCTCATACATCTTAAGCGCCGAGCTATCCTGGCCATGCTCCTTGTGCTGTTTTGCCATCAGCAAAAATCTCAGGCCTTCATTTCTAGCATTCTCTGCCTCTCCACTACTCTGCTCAATCTTCCGCTCCAGAGAATCAAGGCGTCTTTGCACTTCGTCGCTGATTTGTGGTGGCGCTGGTGCCACAGCCGCACGAGAAGCAAGGATTTCCGACACCTTGCGCTCAACCATCTCCTCCAATTTGGCTGCGGAAAGTTCTGGTGCTGTTGCACGTTGTCCGAGTGCAGGACGAGAGATTTTCGAGACGCGGCCCATGACGCCGACGTCTGATGAGCGCTTGACTACTGGTTTGGCCACTGGCTTCGCGGTTCTGGCTTTATCCGCGTATACTGAGAACATCTTTGCCGGCTTCTCTCCTGCTGGCTTGGCTGTCAGAGCTGCTGGTGCGATGTGCGTGTTTGCTGCATTCGCAAGTGGCCTCAATGGCTGTCTGTTCATTGTTGTGCCGCCAAGGTTCGACATAGATTTTGGTGGTTGCTTGAAGACGATTTCGTTCTCGATTTCACGAACTTCGATTCTCTTTGCCCTGGAGCTGACGTTCAAACTGCTTAGGGTGTCGAGGTGGTAGCTGCGTAGTGGAGCAAGGTTCAGGATCATGATCGTGATGCCGTTGTTTTGTCCCAAGGACAATATTCTGGTCATCTTCGACTCTCTGTATGGAATACGCTTGTCTCCTCTTCCGATTGCGTCGATGCACTGCGATAAGACGAACAGGCTCTTGTTAATGCTTGCTGACTCGACCATCCTCTCCTTTCCATTTTCCGTTCTGCGGTTGTCTTCTGATCCTGCCAAATCGATAGCTGATGCGGTGCTTATACGCGTTCTCTCCCCAGTTGTCTGTGTGACCTTGACCATCAGGATGGCATGACTGCGAGAGCTCTCTGCATTGAGCTTCGTGCTGCCGACACTGCGGTTGTTGTTCGCTTCGATATAAAGGCTCTCGAATTCCTTCAGATCCGTGCAAGACCGCTCTGACAGCCCGACCACTATCGTCTTTCCATCCTTCTCACATATGCGCAATCCTGCGGCCGTGCGTTTCTCTGGCGGCTCGAAAAGGTCGAATACTTTGTCGTTATAAATCTCGTAGTATGCAAGTGTCACCGCGGCCGAAGTTCCTCCCCCTGTATCCTTCTCGACCTTGCGCCCTCTGCGGTAAACACCACTGAGCAACCTTGGGATGGCACCGCGATCCGCCAGCTTAAGACCACCGCGCATGGTATGCGTCTTCCCTGTCCCTGTAACACCGTATGCGAAGATCGTAACATCAAGTCCCTGGAACAGTGCCTTCAAGTGTGGTTCGACTATAGGCTGTTAGGAATGGTCCTGATAACATGCGTGAAGCGTTGCTCACCCTCATTCTTGAACAGCGTCTCCTGCGTAGCTTCCGAGTCGTAGACGCCATTGAACCTGAAAGAGAACTCCTCCGTCTCATTTCTCGGATTTGGTATGCGAACAATATCATTTGGTTTTCCTTCCTCGCTGGCCTCGGCGCGCACAATAGTATCCTTGGACAACTCCTTCCCCAGCGTCGGCCTGATTCTTGCGACGACGCGAACCGACATTATGAAAGACCTTGGAATGCAATAAAGAGATGATTTGTAGAAAAAAGAATCCCTCCCCGCACAGTGTGGCCGGATCGTGAGGATTTGTCGTGTTGTCGGAATAGGCGCTGACGCAAATGATGCTCAAGGTCGATACTTACGGTGCTGCTAGTTGAGGTTGGGAGCTTGCCGCCAGACGCCAATAGCAATGGTCGTTGGCATGGAAACGCAGCAGTTCGGCCTCGTCCAAAAGTTCTGCCATCACCTACCGCCAAACCGCATCATCCCGAGAGCTGCGACAAGGCTCGGGACTTGGAAAATATTGAACGCTTAAACTCGAAGCTCCAAGACGGCATTGCGACTCAATTATTGAGATACCCATCGACATATAACAACATGATGCGCGGACGCTCTTCTGTCGCCCTTGTTGCCAGGCAATGTCGTCCTGCCATCCGGGTTGCGCCTCGCATTCAGCGCCGTGCTATCCAAATCACCTCGACCCCAACTACAGAGACACCAATTATTGGCGAGGATCCTTTGAGCTCATTCAATGCCTCGTCCTCATCAGGTATGCGCAATTGTGACTCTAAAGCCAGACAGCGATGCTAACCGCTTGTTAGATGCTCGCTTTGAGGTTATCGGCGCACCATATTCCATGCTCTCCGTCTCATTAGCAGCATCACAGAAGTTATTCACAAGACGTGGCACCCTCGTCGGTGTCAGCGGCAAAGTTGAGAATGTTAGCCTACAGATACAACTTTTTGAAGCATTAGCTGACCAGTTTAGGCGCAATCCACCCTCTCCATTCTCGAGCCCTTCCGCCGCGCAGCCCTCGGCATCCCATTCCTCTATCAAAGAATCACCTCCACCTCTCCAATAACCGCTCTCATATCCACAAAATCTTCTGTCACATCTATTGTGGTCGTGAACCTGAACGGCACCGTCGACTGGATGGTCACACAGCGCAAAGCACTCCTCGCCTGGACCGGCCACACACTCTCCGTCAAGCCAAGGATAAATCGCAGCATGAGCGTCGCACATTGGGGCAATTCTCAGGTCACAGGCCGTGGACTTATGGCGCTGGCAGGGCCAGGACAGGTGTATCAGGTTACGCTGATGGCAGGGGAGGAGTACGTTGCGCATCCAGGAAACGTGGTTGCATACACCGTTACCAAGAACCCACCACAACCATACCGCTTTAAGTCGTCAAGCTTGCGTTTCCAGATCCCAAGTTTGGGACTGAGGAAATATGTGGAGAGCATCAAGTTCTTCCAGGTTATGTCGGAGGGAAAGACCTGGAGAGTCCTCACAAACATCATGTACAGCCTGAGGACAGCAACTCGCAGGACAATCTGGGGAGACCGCTTGTTCCTGCAGTTCAAGGGCCCAACTACCCTTCTTTTGTCGTCGAGAGCTTCGAGAATTAGCGACGTTTTGACCACGAGAGATGTCAACGAGATGGCAGACAGCCCTGCTGGAGCTGTCCCAGATGCCGTCACTATGACCGCTGCTCCAGAGTCAGTGGTTGTTGAGGCACCAAAGAAGGATTTGCCTACCGGTTTTCACTTCGCTACTGTAAACAGTGGAAAGGTCAAGTTCGAGGAGGCCAAGAGTTTGAACGAGGTTGTGAAGAAGTAAAGCGAGTACGAGTCCGAAAGCAATCTGTGTTATAACAAGAGAAGGAGGGTGTACGAGTCAGCCATTGTACAATCGCAAGTGTGAACGCAAGTGTATCGAAGCCGCCCTCGCCGCTGTCATCTTAGGTCGTAATTGGCCGTCACTTGTATTACGAATTGCAGCGTAGGCAGGTATGAATAAAAAAATACCACGTAAAATCATATACGCTCCAATTCACACGTGGTTTAGCAAGCTGCTATCAGAAGATACGAAGCTGGCTAATTAACAAAGCAGCCGTCTCCTGAACACAATAATCGTCAGAAAATCAACCTCAATTTTCTGCAGAGTCCGTGCCGTGAAACACGCGTGCCGATCTCAAACACAGGCAGAGCTGACGTGAGGTCGAGCAATCCTGGCGATAACAACCACGAAACGACTACCTCTTTAGATCTTCTTGTGTCTTCAACCACGGAATTTGAAACCTGCGCTGTGTACTGGCTGCCCTGCAAGCCAATAGGGTAACATTTTTTGTCCGAGCACAATTACACTTGCGTCCATATCCAACCTGTGTCGGAAGCATGGAAGCTGGGATATGGTCGGACGCCTTTGAGCTGGAAATCTGTGCGGCGTCGTTGGAGAGCCATGAAGTGAAGGAATCTCAAAAGTGTGCTCATAGAGCAAACGCCCTCTCGGTTTGGTAAAAGCACTGAGGGTCTCGGATCGATCGAACTGTTATTGCTACCCACCTGCCACCTGCCACCGAGCTACCGGAGAAGACGAGCAGGCTACCTTATTTTGAACACAGCAAACCTCCAGGAGCCGGACGATATCTTCGGCAGAATCTTTAAAGTCTCCCGTCTCTTTCTTTCTGCCTCCGTTATTTCTCGCACCATATTATAGAATGATACTTGTACACGACATAGATCACCAATCCAATGAGCTTACTCGGTACATTTTGCTCAAGATGGAGAGCCAGAAGGAAGACGTCTACTGTACCGTATGGCCTTCACATTTCAGCTGAAGCCTACATGAAAGCTAGCAAACCTATAGCTCCTCAACGACGCATACGCTCGCTGCGCCGTCGTCCCCGCACCATCTCATCTCAATAGTGGTAACCCACACAAACGTTTTTGCCTTCTAACTCCCGAGACAGTTTCGGCGTCTACGGTCACCTCTATTGGAGTATGTACATCTCCTTTGGGGCCATCATAACCATTTCTCTTTCGCGATTAATCGGTTGCTGATATCCGCCAGAACGTCTACGATCATGTCCTCCCCGTCGCCAAGCAAACGAACACCGACTTCTCGGCCCTCAAAGTAATGAACCGCACAGATCTAACCTCGACCGTCACCAAGGTCTCCGTCTTCTCCCTCACCCAATTTCATAAGATCATCTACCTCGACGCTAACACCCTTCTTCTATCCAACCTCGATCATCTCGCTGATCTCGAATCAGAGCTTGCAGCGAGTCCAGAGTTAGGATTCCCGGACTGTTTTAACTCCGGCGTCATGGTCCTTACTCCCTCCTCCACCGCCTACCCCCGCCTCTTCACCATGGCGGAGGAAGGGCAGAGTTTCGATGGCGGTGATCAGGGGCTGCTGAACCAATATTTCAATCAACCAGAGAGAGGATGGGAGAGACAAAGCTTCGGCTACAATCTAGAGGTTCTTAAGATGTACCGTCTCTATATGCCTGCTATTACACACTATGGCAGAGAGCTGAGGTTGTACATTCTATTGGGAAAGAGAAGCCGTGGAGTTTTGTGGAGGGAGATATTGGAGAGCGGGATGGGACTAAGTATAGTGAGCTTTATGCTGGGTTCGTTGCGAGGTGGCGTGAGGTTTGGAGGGGGGTTAAAGACAGCGAAAGCACGAATGCTGAGGAAAGGAAGGTGGTTGAAGAGAAGCAGATTTTGACGCAGGCTGTGGCAATACATTAGAGATCACACATAGCAATTTCGTGCAACCTGGCTTGTTAAGATTCAATGATAAAGTATTAGGTAAATAGCACTAATTAAACCTCGTAGGTTTTACAAGAGTTATAGATGATGGTTAGATTATACAGAGTGAAGGTGAGAGCAGGTTAATGATAGCGCCGGCTGATTCAGCACAAGTACCTCGTACCCTCCATACCCCTCATCTCTTGCACCCATGACAATCGCTGAGCAATGATTGTTGCCATCCTTGACATGGCTGAGCATGCCATTGGCCCCAGATTAGAAAACAGATGCACCGGTTTTCTTACTCCAAATATTCGCCGTGCCACTCAGATCCTTTGTTACAGGATCATTAGATACGAAGATAATTTGTTCTTCACCAACGTCTAAGCTGCTCTGGTATGGTGAAGGCTTTTCCAGGGCAAGCTCTTTATACGTGGTGATTTACCTTGTGATGAAGCGAGAAAAAAATGAGGAAGGAGGAGGAAGGCCATGGCCAGCGGAAGAAGTCCTTATGCATGCGAAATCGAGCTAATTGCGAAGCGAGGTAGCGTGGACGTTGTATTGTTGTAGTCGCATACACGAGGAAAGAGCTTGGTGAATGCGAGGAAGTAGGTCCATAGCCGACCAGGACGACGGAGCACTTTGTAATCCTGCTTATAGCCAGTAGGATCATCTCTCCAGCAAGGGCACACAACAAATGAATGTTCGCCGTTCGCCTAAGCTCCAATAATTGGGAGCTTTTCGTCTCTCCTGACCTCATCCTCCAAGTTACCAATATACTCCACAACCTTCTCATTCGCAAACACACCCACAAATAGTCCCTTAATATCTCTTCCGTCCACAATCCCCAGATGCTCTTGTCCAGCAAAAAGTCTCAACCAAACCGAGTATTCTTGCCTTTCAATATACGCCTGAAGCCTCTCCTGCAGCTCATGCTGCGCACTTTCTCTTTGTAAGTCTCTAGGACTGCTGGTATTTCTGCGTTTATGTCTCTGATCACTGAGCCATAGGAGCCTGCGAGCTCTTTTTCGCGGTGGATTAGCGCTTGTATTTGGAGGTGCGGGATGGAGGCCGTTGTGAAATGGGTGATGGCTGCTACCTCAAGCCTGTTGAACTTGTGTTTTGAGGTGTATTGGCCCATTTTGATCTGGTCGAAGCTTCTTTAGTGAAGATATGTCACGCTAAACAGACCATCTGTTAGACGTCACGCGGCCACTCTATCATATTCCTGTTTCTCCTTGTAGTGCTAGGGGGCTCGGCACGTTATTTAAGCCCGTTCTTGCTAAAGAGTTGCTGTGAATCAGATCACCGTCACTGTGCGATCGTTTGGAATCGGGCCAACTACGGACGCAAAGGTTGTCTAATTGTCCTCGATTTCATAAAGCAAGAGAAGCAAGAGTATCTAGTCTAACACCTTACGCCTCGCTATACCTGAGAAAAAAATGTCATACTCGCTGAGGAGAAGTGGTCTTAGGATGTATCCTGAAGAACTGCAGTCAAGGTTAGCTCTATTGAACTTACTAAATCAAAGATTTGAGCGCTTTGCGGCCAAACATACAGTGACGTCTCACGAACGACACCTAGATGATACCTTTAGAAATACACAATTGTTATAGCTTCCTCTCAAATTAATACTTGACAAAAACCAATGTTATACATTTTGAAATTATATTTAATAAACGGCGACCTTTGACAGCATTCTCTACCCACCAGCTATCTAAATGGCCTCATACATCCCTCTGATCGGGATCTCGAGCGCGACTATGTACAAGTAAACCGTCCTCCAGTGCCCGTTCGGCCGTCGGCCTTCAGCCTTCACGCCACACACTGGCCTCATAAACCGTATATTCATTATTGTCCCTGAGCTGCCTATTGAGCCCAAGCTTACCCTCAACAACAAGAAGCTGCCAAACGCCCTTCCCTCATGAGACACAGCATCATCACCCATTGAAAGCGTAACACGAAGCAGGACCGAGACTACAAAGCTGACTATGCCTCCCAACGGGTCTCATCATACATCGGATGCTTTTGCGTTGACTTCGAGACACTTGCCACAATACAATCTCAAACCGCGTAAGTATACACGCTGCGCCTGCAACCGTCTCTACCTCCCCGCCATTCTCTGTCCGGCCCGCTTCTTAGCTTCTTAAGGGGATAGAGAATGGAAAAAGTACAGCTGGAACGAGAGCAGACACTGGAAGGAGAGGAGAGGCGGGTGTTTGGTGACTGGGCTACTGAGCTGCTTAGTTGTCCGGATAAGGTTGTAGAGGTGTTGGAGCAGAGGAAATACCCTTGCTGGAAGTGTGGGCTTGGAGTTTAGAGTGCGAAGATTGCGGACAGAGGAGGAGATAAAGAAGAGTGAGCCCGATGTAGCAGGTATGGGTAAAATCTGTGGGGTAGTCTTATACGAGTATGTTTGAAAGCCTGAGCTACAGAGAAAATCAAGGGATATATATAGGTGCGGCTACCGTCCCCCGGATGTCCAGCCACCTGCTCCCATGCCAGCGAGAACGATCCCCCTCGCTCCAGATTTACTAGGGCAGTGATAAGTGCCGGGTTCACGAATTGGTGGCCATAATGAATATCGACGAGTGATAGAGTGGTGGAAGTGCTGATGTTGAAATAATGATGTCCCAGCGGCAGGCTAGCGAGGTAATAAAACATCGGCTTGACATTCGTGAAGTAACCAATGTGCCCCTGCTCCGGCGCCTTGAAGGTATCCAATTGATTGTCCTTTGACTTTGTGACATAATAAGCAGAAGCGATACGGTCGTTCAACCCAACCATTGGCCCTCTACCCTCCACCTCAGGAGTAGCGGCCAGTGCTACAGCTGGCAGGAGGTTTTCGGGTCCGTCCGCGGATATGACGGTGGCTGGACGCATGGCTCCCACTACCACGATGGGGTTTGTGGTGTTGACTCTCAATGCTAGGACGTATGCAGTTTCTTCGAGCGTGTCGGTGCCGTGGGTAACTACCACACCTTGGAAGTAGGGCGAGTCGAGCTCCGTCTGGATTTGCTGGGTGATGTTCAGGAGAATCAACCGTTGGCATTAGGCGACACGATGTTGGCTACTTGCACGCCGTTGATGTTGGATACGTTCGGCATTGCTGACACGGCGTCGAACATATTCTTCTCTCATCAAACATCAACCACTTAAGCAACAGTAAACCCTTAACCTGCTTGAAGTTCTTAACGTTAATATCACAGTGCTACCGCACCGCTCCTTTTCATGTCCAGGCTTTGTAGTCAGTATGGACCTCAAAAGCCTCCAGCTTTAAAACCTTAAGCACATCTCACTCGCATTCTTCCTCTTCCCATTCCCCAACACAATCCCCTCCCCCTCCTCGGCCCCTCCACCGTCACCGACTCAACCGCCCGCTCATCGCCAACCCACACCTCCGCATCATCCTGCTCATCCTCTTCCCCATTCAAAAACTCATCCGCCCACCTCTCCCACTCCTCAGCCATCTGCTTCCTGTTCTTCGCAAACCCCATATAGCCCACCACACCGCGTTCTCCATACCCGCTCTCGGCATTCCTCCCCGACATCCCCTTATCATACTTCCCCAGCGTCCCTCTTCCAATAGTTCTGTACTTCCCACCCTCAATCTCCAAAATTATCCCTCTCCCTATCCTCCCTCTCCCAAACTCCAACCCAATCCCTTATTGCCCCCCTGCCCTCATCTCCTCCCACACCTCCTGCGGCGAATACACAGGATAGCTGTCCAGCCATGCCGGAATAATAATAATACTCCCTCACCATCTCAGCAAAGTGCTTACGGTCATAGAACACCATTACATTATCCCCCGTCTCTGCTTCAGATCTCGCAAAGCGTGCGCGGAGCTCTGGAAGAGTGACTCTAGCCGCGGGTTGATGTTTGATGCGAGGATGAGGCCGGCGTAGGGCCGGATTTTATCTCTTTGTGGCGCTGGCGGTTGTAAGTTTCTGATCAAGGAAGTCTTGGGAGGGAAGGGGGTTTGGAGTGAGAGGAGGAGAACATACGCTTCAACTCGATCAATGGCGCTCCACCACAAATATCATCCTTATTACACAAAACATCACACGCAATCCTCCCATTCCTGTCATCCTTATGATGGCTCCACGCCCGGGCATTCTGGCCAAGAAATTTCATCTGCAGGCGAAGCTGATCACGGCTGTTGAGGACATTCTTCGGTTGTTTGACGGCTGAAAGGAGACACGTGTTAGCTGATATTCTCATTGGTTAAAGTTGTATCAGAAGGCTGTCCTCATGGGGGACGCACGAGTGCTATAATACAAATGTCAAAACTTCAAAATTTCATTCACAAACGCCAAAAGTTGTGTGTTGTGGCGCAAATTCGCATACCAAGGCCAAGCTTCCCTTTCTGGCAGCTTCCACACCACCCGCAACATCACCAACTCCCCTCCCATCGAATCAACCACGAATTGGAAAAAAGCAGTAAAAAGGAACAGAAAGCCCTTCCGATCCCCTCGCTCTGCCTGGCCAGGTCTCTACAGTTCGAAGGAGGGAATATATCCCCTCTAAGCATATTTTCTCTGCCCCCCAACTATGATGGGCCGAGGAGCTTCGATCATACCGACGAGGTTCGTAGATGAGATCAAGAACCGGACGTGCTACCACTAACTCACGGACTTTCTGTTATTTCTGTGCTGGTTGAGGAGCTATTTAGATTAAGCAAGCTCGGGTGGGTCTGGGGTTAAAGTACTTGGAATGCGGTGGAGGGCGAAATTTGTCTGCGCGGAACATGACAGGTACTTCTACGAGCGCGCGGGTCTGATGTCGAGACGCTTATTCAGCGGAACTGCAGAACTGCAAAAAGGGCGCAGAAAAGGAGGTGTTTAGTTCAAGTGTGCACTTTTGCCCCCCTGCACTCGGCGATGCTAAACAACGACGCGATATGAACCTCGACCCAGCTATGTTGTTTAAGGCCCAACAAATTTGAGCTAATCTTTGTTTAGAGTTCGTAGACTTATAACTAAAAGGGCAATCAGCGACGTCTTTTGGTAATGAACCTCAACTAGTTGAAACACGAGAGACCATCACAGAGTTCATACCACTCAATTATTGCTCGCTTAATGCAATTGATCCTACCGTCATTACCCATCGATGGCCTACGAAGCTAGCCTACTCTTATCACTCTTCAACGCCAAAATCAAAACCTCAAAGTTTCCGGATCCGTCCGAATATCCAGGTATCATATGCGCTTTTGTCGCTTCGCCCCTAAACCCGTATTTACTCTTCTTGCTTGTTCAATTACCATCGCCACGACCCACGTTTTGCCCCTGCTGCATTCGGGTCTACTCTCACTCTAGATTCCCAACAGCCCATAGCTCCACCCCCAGCACATCAAACTTCTCGCCCTCTCCACTCAAAGGCTCATTTCCAAACGTCAAACTCCGACTACTAATCCCCCGCTCAAACGTACTATCCAGCCATAACCCATAATTTCCATCACCGCCCCCAACACTAAAGAACCCCGGATCACACAACATGATATAATCATTTATCCCCGAGTACGGAAAAGCTTTAAATCTTATATGCTGTTGTGAGGGCGACGGTGTGCGCGTAGGCGGTGCAGTGGGAGGGGCGAGGGAGGAGGTGGGTGATTTGGATGGATTGGATTGGTTGGATGAAGAGGGTGCTTGGATGTGATGGGACCGGTTGGAAGAGTGGGAGCGCACTGTTGTGCTAGGACCCATATGTGTAGTGTCTGCGCTGGGTGGGAGAGGAAGGGAGAGGGGCGTCGATGTGAATGTGCTGGCGCGCCAGAGGAAGCATTCGCCCGTGCCGAAGTAGTGGGGTGATATGTGCGGTGCTTCGCTCAGGTAGGCTCCGAATAACTAATGGTCAACCGGTTAGCAGAGTCACCTATTAAGGTACAGTATAGAGGTGCTAGTGAGACTCACCCCTCCATCCCCATCTTTAACCACCAGGACGTATCCATTCCGCTTGCCTCTGAGCTCCTCGCACCTTTTATACATCGTCCCAAGGCTGACTCCATCTTGCTCCAAACTATACACCAGGCCCCACTCATCCACAAGCTGCAGTCGCGGCGGCACCAATAGCCTAATCTCCTCCGCAACGCCCTTACTAAGCAACCTCGCGCCATGCGGCGTACTCTCCTTCCACCCTTCCAGCGTCAACGGCCATAGTGGCGGAGGCTGAAACGGACTCCCATTCCGTTGGGGCGGCGTATATATATTGCTATTCTCCATGCCTGCGCTGCCTCCCTCCGAACCACCTTCCTCGTACAACCGGTCGTCTGTGAAACTCGAAGGAAACGTAAGGCTATGATGCATAGATTGCTCAGGGCTACTCGGTTTTGACTGCGCGTCCTGCGAGCGCCGTCTCAAAAAGTTAAATATCCCGGCGGGGAGATAGGAGGACGAAGCCGACGGTGCGCCCGTAGAGGTCGTGCTGGCGCGGCTTACGCCCGGCGAAGGCGGGGTGGTGGACATGGCTTTAGGACTCCGCGGCGGAGTGAGGTCCAATCTTGCGAATACAGGTTCCGATGAAGTTAAGCTGATATCAACGGTAGTAAAAGACCTTGAAAGTCGTAGAGGTGGTCTGTGAAATGACTTTGTTGATGTTGCTGTTGACATTGGAGCTTATGATGCGTGGTGTGGCTTTACGTATGGTAATCGTCAAGGTGGTCGTTGTGGCGTAGGGATGGCTTGTGGAGCATAAGACATGAATGAGTGCGAGCTTTGAGGTGTTGAATTTCAATCAAGATGAGGAATGGATGTTTATATGCACTTTGTATGCACTTTGTATGCTATTTGAACACGAGATCAACAATTGCATTCGTATCAGTCATAACAAGGCTGAGTTTTACCTCATACTTAGTTTGTTGTCAATGCCCTTACGTTATTGCCAAGGAAAGGTACCTGAGACAGCGGATGGGTGCATTGAAATAGTCGCGTGCGGCATCTCTGGCAGAAGGCGTAAGGAAGTCGGGAGAAGCGATGTGGTTACCACTGTGGTGGAAGCATTAGCTACAGGCTTCTAGTGGGGTGGATTGATGGTACGGCATTTACAGAGTGCCATACTAAGTAAACCAACCAGTTGAGATGAAGTTGTTCGTAATGTCTTCAGCACACGCCTTGCCATGGCTGGTCTATAATCGAGTAGAGATCCAGAATATCTTGGTGGTATCACAATTGCGCAGCATCTATCGCCAAACTCCATCCTATGCATCAACATCAATCACACACATCGGACAACATCTCACCTTTTCTTTTTCCTGTAGCCCCCCAATCTAACCACATCTCCCATCCTTCCACCCCGTCCTCCACCTCTCCCCCCACTTATTACAATCAAACACATTCTTTCCCAACTTCTGATTAACCTCATTATGCGCCTCACACATCCACCGTCCAAACTCATCCCTACTCCCCACCCTCACCTTATTCCTCTCCATGTACCTCCGAAAATCCTCTCCGCACCAATTACATGGGTAGAGCTTCCCAAAACTGCTAACAAAGTTCATTGCCGTCGCTTGTTCGCTCAGAGAAGGCTTCTCGGGGTATGCGGCTGTGACGGAGTGAAGGAGCGTCCAGGAGGCGCGGCCGAGGGCTTCGACGTCGGGGGGACAGTCGTCTGGGAGGGTCGCGGGAGTTTGGCGGGTGGAGGAGGCGGAAGTGTCTGTAGCAATGGAGGAGGAGGAATGGGTTTGGGCGGGTTTGGTGGCGGCCATTGCGGACCAGGCGGCGAAGGAGGTGCATGAGCGGCATCTGATGTTGTCAGTATAGGCGCAAACCATGCGACTGAATGGAAGGGACTTACGGCTTTCCATCTTTGCCCAAAACAACGCCCTTAGGGAACTTTTTAGGTAGTGGCGCGATACCAGGCGTTGGTGGTGGTGTAGGTAGACCCGCATCTCTCGCTGCGTCCGCCATGTTTTGGTCTTTTGATGGCTCTGCCATGAGTTCTATTGTACGCTATTCAAAAAGGTAAATGAGTATATAGTATAAGTACAATTGATCTACGGTATGTTTACAGAAAGTGGCTGGATCTCAATAGAAGCTTTGTAATCCCTACCCCGGACTCTGGATGGCATCCATAAATCTAATCCTTATCTTATCGTTACCTCGTCATCGGCCGCAAGGTCGCAGCTCCTGCCAACCGGTTCAAGCTTCCTCGGTACTTTATATATTTTTAACTTCACCATGACAACATTCGCGCCAGAGCCAAATGAGATCCCAATCTTCTTGTTGAAGACTAAGTCGGTCCCACATGATGGTTACCAAGAATTCTTTGAAAATGCTTCGCTGAAAGAGAGAAAGTACGCACCGCTCTTCGTGCCGGTATTGGAACACGAATTACGCGATGCTGGGTTGGACATCGTTCGTCGGTCGCTTAAAGGAAAGAAGATCGATGCTTCCGGTGAGGCTGGAAGCTATGGAGGCATGGTTTTCACCTCCCAGAGAGCCGTAGAAGCTTTTGCGAAGCTCGTAGCTGAAGGTATCATCAACCAACCATCAATCAATTAGCTGTATGCGGCATCGCAAAACAGCTTCTAACATTGAATAGGATCCCAAGCTCAAGAATCCTCAGAGAATCCATGGCCCCATCTGTCCGATGTCCCAATATACACCGTCGGCCCCGCAACCTCCAAAGCCCTCCGCTCCATACTCAACTCCCGCCCCTTAAACATCTTCGGCGAAGAATGTGGGAATGGCGAGATCCTGTCGCATTATATGCTAGACCACTATAGTAAATGGCATAATACCCTCCAAAAACTAAAAGGACGCCTGCCACCGATATTGTTTTGTGTGGGCGAGACGAGACGGGATATCATACCGAAGACGCTTATGGATCCTGGCCTGGGAGGGGAGATGATTGGGGTGGATGAGGTGGAGGTCTATGGTACAGGCGTTATGGAGAGTTTTGAGGAGGATTTTGTGGAGGTGTTGGATAAAACGAGGGAGAATAGGTGTAGGTGGGTGGTGGTTTTCAGCCCAACAGGCTGTGAGGCGGCGCTGAGGGCGTTGGGTATGCTTCATCCGGTTACGAAGATGGTGAAAGAGAGGGATGAGAGACCAGCTTATCATGAGGATGAAAAGATGCCTGTTGGTTCTGTGCAGAACCCACCTGATGACCCGGAGAAGGTTATTAAAGCTGTGCAGACTCAAGTGGAGGGGAGAAAGGCTGGCGATGAAAGGCCATTACATCATGATGATGTGAAGAAACCGGTTGGAAGTGTACAAAACCCGCCTGATGATCCCGAGAAGATGATCAAGGCTGTACAGGCTGCGGCCGAAGGCGACGTCGAGAGACCGGCGTATCACGAAAACGAGAAGAAACCTGTTGGATCTGTGCAGAATCCACCTGACGATCCGGAGGGATTGATCAAGGAGGTCCAGGCTGTAGCTGAAGGGAAGGCAGAGCAGAGGAAGACATTCATTGCGACTATTGGGCCAACGACGAGGGATTACCTAATTAATGGGTTTGGATATACCCCAGATGTCTGCGCGAAGAAGCCGAGCCCGGAGGGAGTCGGAGAGGCTATTACGGAGTTCATGGCTAGCTTAGTATTATAGGATTCCTCTGTGGCATCGAGGAATATCCCGGTTTGCCACACAACAGTAATCTGATGATACATACTCACCTGATCCCAATCGCCGGTTGTGCCTGATACCAACCTTCCGGCCAAAGTTTTATATCCTATCAGGCTCGCACCTCTTAACATGCATGAAACCGCTTTCACTACAACTCAAAACGTGATAGCTCGATCAAACCAATGAGTGAAGAAGATGCGGGTGTTTCACCAAGATTGTGCAGTAGTGAGCGCTTAACCAGCTAATGAAAACTCTAAACACGTTTTCAGGTCGGTGCCATGCGTTTTGAGGAGGTACTTCGGGCTGTACCAAGGACTAATTGGGCGTGCGAAGAGATGGTGTCTGAGTGGTGTCCGCGAGAGGTTTGAAGCACTGCAGTTGGTTCCTGGTGGGATGGGCCAGTTCGAGGCGGCCTTTCCTGATGTGCGGTGCAGGAAGTGCTTGATGTCGTTTTGGACCTCGTGGGTGATGTTTTAGTCGGGGCAGTTGAGGTACAGCTAGCTTGGCATGAAGTCCTAGAAGGTCGAACGATATCCTTTTCCATCAAGAAGAAACAAGGAACTTTCAGTGAAAGTTGATGCAACAAAAGCTCAATCACCCATTGTTGCACTGACCCCGACAAGAAGTGTTCGCGAAAACTCCTTGCACCCCTCACCATCGTTAGAAGGGGATCGAGCTCGATTCCCAGCCTGAAACAGTCATCCTCTCTTTCTGTCTATTGCCACTCTTTGAACACGCAAGAATTCGTTGTTAATCAAAAATAAGAAAAAGTGTCCTTGTAAGCACTTTCTCTGGATGTCAAAGTGGTAGCGCGACGTAGCTCAGGAACGCGACGCGGCCCAGCCCACAGTTATCCGCACCAGCTTATCCGCCCTGCCTATAGCCCCGCACCTCGTGTTGACCTGAACGAACGAACTTCGAGAACACCACTACTCTGAATCTTCCAAGCGCCATATACTCAGCGCTCAGTGCTCCTACAAGACATACTCTGCGACAAGAAGCTCAAGGGGCAAGAGACAGAACTGGTACGCATGCGTTCCCTGCGCGTAAAGTGCCAACGGAGATGGCGAGCGTCAGAACACCCTGAGCCGCCTTTGGTGGAGCTTGACGGGCTCGCGGCCCAAACACTGGTCTAGAAGCTTGGGATCATAGCCGCGATTCACTGCTTTGGCGGATTGAAGGACCAGAGAACATATACTAATAGGCACGCGCATCTAGTGATCATCGTTAGGCACACCTCTACTTGAACCAGCGCCACTCCGACACCGCGACCACCAAGAATTACTGTGAGCAGCAGCCAGCGCGACAGCCGTCCGTCAAACTCGAACATATATCTGACAGCGCGCGATAGTGTCAGTCAATACACCTGGCGCATATTGTTCTGCGGATTTACGAGCAGAAGACAGTTTGAGCACCAATCTCGGTTGGTAGCATTAAAGTGTTCTAGACAAAGAAGCTCATTGGACTCCATTGTCGTACCGGACGCGCAAGTAAACAGCGACAAAAACCTCGACCAAAAGCGAATATCGAGATTGTCTTTGCGACGCCCAGAAGCTCTTTGTAAAGAAGAAGCTCGCGACAACAAAGCTACGCCAACTTAAGTTGACGTCCGCAGAACATCTAAGGCGATCTCCCATACTTCGCAACCGAGTTTCCTATTCAAAATGGCGTCTCAATCCCGTACACCAAACCCAACGGGTTCGCGCAAGATCTCCTTCAATGTGAGCGAGCAGTACGATATTCAGGATGTTGTTGGTGAGGGCGCATACGGAGTCGTCTGGTAGGTTTACTCTCCGGAAATTGGGCTCGATCGCAAGCTAATCTTCACGTTCAGCTCTGCTCTCCACAAGCCATCAGGCCAGAAGGTCGCAATCAAGAAGATCACCCCATTCGACCACTCTATGTTCTGTTTGAGAACCCTCCGTGAGATGAAGCTTCTCCGCTACTTCAACCACGAGAACATCATCTCCATCCTCGACATCCAAAAGCCAAGATCCTACGAGACTTTCACCGAGGTCTACCTCATCCAGGAGCTCATGGAGACCGACATGCACCGCGTTATCCGTACCCAGGATCTCTCCGATGATCACTGCCAGTACTTCATCTACCAGACCCTTCGCGCATTGAAGGCCATGCACTCTGCCAACGTGCTTCACCGCGATCTTAAGCCATCCAATCTCCTTCTCAACGCCAACTGCGATTTGAAGGTTTGCGACTTTGGTCTTGCTCGCTCCGCGGCTTCTCAGGAGGATAACTCTGGTTTCATGACTGAGTATGTTGCCACGAGATGGTATCGCGCACCAGAGATCATGTTGACTTTCAAGGAGTACACGAAGGCTATTGACGTTTGGTCTGTTGGATGTATCTTGGCTGAGATGTTGAGCGGCAAGCCACTTTTCCCAGGAAAGGACTGTAAGTTGCCCTGCCCTATGCGCATGCTCAATATGCTAACCGAGAAACAGACCACCACCAGTTAACTCTCATCCTCGACGTCCTCGGCACCCCAACCATGGAGGACTACTATGGCATCAAGTCCCGCCGCGCCCGCGAATACATCCGCTCCCTCCCATTCAAGAAGAAGGTGCCATTCAAGTCCATGTTTCCAAAGACGTCCGACCAGGCACTCGACCTCTTGGAGAAGCTCTTGGCTTTCAACCCAGTCAAGCGTATCACTGTCGAGGAGGCCCTTAAGCACCCATACTTGGAGCCATACCACGACCCGGAGGACGAGCCAACGGCTGCACCGATCCCGGAAGAGTTCTTTGATTTTGATAAGAATAAGGATAACCTCAGCAAGGAGCAGTTGAAGCAGTTGATCTATAATGAGATTATGAGGTAAACTGCCGAAGCCGATTATGTGCACTAGTATTTGGATGAGGACTGTATTTGCCATGTCAGCGCAGATGTTTCGGCGGTGGCAGTCAGGCTTGGGCCTGGCAGGATGGATATCGGCTCGCTCGCACCTTTACTCGCTCGTGGATTTTGCTCGCACTTCGTTATCGAGATACCTGGAAAGCTACCATGAGTATGTTTGGGAGTTATGTCACGCAATCGGCGGGTCACGCCGGCGTTTTATAATGCGTTGAGCATAGCACGTATGGCAAGCAAATATGGACTATTGAGTCAGCTTCTAGCATAGATTTCATGACCAATTTGCAACGTTTTGACATGTCACGATGCAGCGATTGTGGCATCCGAAAGTAGACCTTAAATGCGGTCTTAAATCTGAGCACCTAAAACCCGTACTCAGTGTTCCATACCGCCATATTTGCAGGGTGTCTATTGTATTCTAAATAAGTCCTCGCTTATTCTTATTCATGAGAATCGAAGTATGCATTCTATTTATTTCCTGGAAGTAGCATAAAAATATTCCTACGAATATTCCGAACCAATGTATCTCGAGCGAAAGACTTCATACTCGAATTTTCTTCTCGTCTCCTTGCGTATCCTAGCCTGTCGATTCGCCTCAGCGGCCTCGCTCTCGTCGCAGTTTCTACCTTTTAGTTGGTCTTCCGCCCTCCGCTTCTCTCGCCTCAGCCGCATATTGACCATCCTCCCCAAGCTATTTCGCCACCTCTACAATGGTCAGCGTATAGCCAATGCCCTTTTCAGCCACTTACCTCTCTCTCATACCTCTCCACATCCCCCACCCCACACCTCCCACAGAAGTCAAGCCACTATCCAGCAATCTTCTCCCACGTCCCCCTATCCGGACTCCCCCTTCATCAACCTCCCCATCCCTGATCCGCTGGCCTCAATCTCACTGTTCCAAAATCAACATCTGCTAGCCATGGTTCACGACTAAAGTTTTAAAAGATGCTAACGGCAATGAATGAATGAAAAGTGAATCACAACCGCCCCGTGTAGGCATAAATAATGCCGCTGAGGCCAGTAACGCTATCAGCAAGCACAGGCAAGCAACCCAGCAATTTAACAACCAAGTGCTCATACCTCACACAAAACAATATATCAGCAAGATCCCTTCAACCCGTTTGCCTCACAGCGCACCATATACCACCCCTTCCACTACCTCCGCCATTGCTGAGAAGCCACCTCCCCAATCCCAACACCAACTTATCAACACTCCACATACCCAATTCCCAAACTAGCCAAGCAGCCTCCGTCCTCCAAAAACCCATCCCCAAACCATACGCCATACATTCCCACCCCACCTCTCCTCGCCTCGCCAATCCCGGCACTCTCCCATCCCTCCAAATCCATCCCCTCTTCTGTTTCCACTGGTCCTCCCTGTGTCACTTACCCTCTAATTCCGCCAGCGCCCGGAAGTGGGAGATTCCCAAATCGCCCAGACTCAAACGCGTGACGTGGAGAGAAATTGGTTGAGAGGGTGGGAGAAGGAGACGGCACGGTTGGCACGGGGAGTCTGAGAGGTGGAGATAGCACGACGGTCTGGAGCTTCCTCTGTTTACCCAAGCCCTTGTATGATGGGGAGGATTGTGCGGAGTTGGTTGCTAGGTGTGGGAGGTGACGATGAGTTCTCAAGGTTAGGGGTGGGGATATGTCATGCGTGAGTGGGTGGGTGGGGTGGGAGCGGCGGGAAGAGAAACACGGTAGCGAATTCGTGGAGTTTGAATGAAATATGATTATGACGCCGTGGCCTGAACCGATGGATATTAACGGCTGTGTACCATTTCCAGCACTCCCAATTCCCTCCTTACCCTTCCCTTCCATAATCATTACCCATTACCACCAAACCTCTAAAGCTATATATCAAGCATGCTCCTAACCTCCTGCCTCGGCTGATCAAGGGTGCTCGCCAAACTTTGCTGGCTATTCCTGCCTCTCTGCCCCAAGCTCGCACCATCACCGCTTGCATTCACTTGTTCCCCAGTCTGCACACTCAACCCACTCGGCAACGTACTTCTCGTCCGACTCATTTCAGCACCACCACCACTGTTACTCGAACCAGCACCACTCAGTCCCGGCCTGCTATTTCTCCTCGCATCCTCGAATGCATCACTCATCAAGAACTCCGTATCCGACTTCTGCCTCTCAGGATCGGGGCGGATTCCGGTGCTTGGGAATAATGCTTGTGCAGCTCTGTGCAATGCGGCGTCGGCAAGCTCTTTCTGTCTTCGTTGTTCCATTCTTGCACTCGCTCGAGAGGCAGGTGTAGGATGAGCCAGGACTTCGCGGTCTGCGTTTCGTGAACGAGGACCGCCGTTTAGGTCGGTGAGCTCAACGCCACGGCCAGATTCTTCCCATTCTCTGCGTCGCTCTTCGGCGACTTGCTCCGCCGTCATTGATCCCACCAGGCGACCGCCAACTTCTCTCGCTCTCTTGGCCAGAGCAGCTTGGACACTCAAATTCTGCTCCCCATGCAACAACCGCCACCAGTGAGGCTTCTTGACATACCCCATCTCTGCATCTATCTCCTGCCCCCTGACTCTCCTCTGTCTGATTAGTTCCTTATCCTCATTCGGCAATCTATACCCCTCACACTCCTGCACAAACAAAATGACAGCAATGGGCGCCCACCCCAGCCCATAAATAGCCCCCGGCTCCCCATGCTGATTCATGATGCTCAAACTCCACTCCCAATATATAGCAAACTGGTACGCAACAATGACACCGCACATCGGAATGTTAATCAAAAATCTCGTGGGAGTGTATTTGAGCCCGCCGAGGATGGAGTTCCAGAGGCCCCTGTTCCGTGGCTTGTAGTGGTGGATGCTATGCCGGAGAGAGTAGATTATGACGAGCCACGCCAGGAGGAGGCAGAACGCGCCGGCTTTGAAGCGGCCGTCTGTTGCGGAGGGGACGGCGTATTGGGCGGTTTGTTCGGGACTGCGTTGGAGGGCGATGGGCTTCCAGTTTCGGGGTACGGACATGAAGAAGTGCTGTGTAACTGGTTAGCATTCTTGAGTTCAAAATTCAGATCACGAAAGTGTGAGGGAGCGCTTGGTTTACTCACGAAAAATCCGAATGCGTAGAAGGCGAGTGGCATAAAAAACTCCGTCCTCCCTCTCTTATCATCCTGCGGCAGCGAGAAAGGATCCGGATCAATTAACTGCCTCTCCTCCCAACTCGCCCAATGCCTCACACTTTCCCACACCACCGCCATCGTGCTGGGTACACACATGTACCAAAATATCGCATTCAGCATCAGCGGCCATTCAGGTAGGTAATATCGATCAACATCCACGCTCACGAATCCACTAGCCATCCCCATTCCAGCGACCCATATCATCCAGTACCATTGCCATCTTCTCCCTATAGCCCTAAAGCGTTTTTCGGAAGGAAGGAAGAGTCGTCCGTGCTTGCGAAGGTTGATGAATGTAAAGATTAGGGTGAGGGCAAAGTAGATGCCAAATGCCATGCCGGGTTTGGCACGTAATCCGAGCGGCTTTATGGGCGTGTAGCATGATGTTGTGTTGATAAACGTTCCATTGGCATATAAGAGAATTGGGGTGTATGGTTCGAAGGTGAGGAAGCAGTTCGTGTCGTTGCTGAGGGTTCCGTTGGAGTAGAGGGTGTAGTTGTTGTATTCGAGTGTTGTCTTGTTGAAGTGTATGCCTGCTATGATGGAGTCGGTGGCGTTGTCTCCCCCGGGCCAGGAGAGGAGGTCGCGGGCGTTGAGGAGAGGCATGGTGGTGGTTGAGTCGCGATCTACCTGCGGCTTGCCGGGTTACGTCTGAGAAGCGACCAGGGAGACGTTGGCTCTCGTCGTCGTGCTCAGGCGGCCTATATCATGCTGTCACCGGGGGGATGATAATTGAAATAATACAGACAATTGTATAGGTCGGTGGTATACCAATGTCTTGCCTAGCTACGAGTGTAAAGGACGAAGGTTAAGCCAAGCAGTCGCTGCTTGGGTCGACACTCGACGACTAAGCTCTGATTGGTTTCGGCGGCGGATGCGTATAGAGTTCGGCTTAAACCAGTTAAACACCAAACATGGGTGCTATCTTTCAAAGTCATGAAGCTATTGCCCCCAGAGAATGCTCCAATTCTTCGATGCCGTAAACTCTGCCCAATGGAGCTAGTTTGCTCGTTTAAATCTCTTAAACAATGCTAGATCGCGTCCTCCGCGTCAAAAGCCATGACGACAAATCAATGCTTGGCACAAAGTGACAGGCGGGTCCGGCCGATGAATCCGCCGCGACCACCGGACGTGCACCAAAAGTGACAGCCAGACGAGGCTGAAGCTCAACATCTGCAACCTGGCTAGATATAGGGGCTCGTCGCTTAACTTAATATACTCCAGACGGCGTCTCTGTGGCCAATCGCTTCCGAAACACAACATCGACCATGGCCGATCCCATCAGCCACGAAACAGAAGCCTCAGATCCTTCATACATCGACTACGAGCTCTTCCTCTCCCCCACCTTCTCCGCCCCTCGGTATGCGAATACATTGGTGCTAAGCACGAACAATGCCTCCGATACTCCTCTCGACCTCTCAACGCCTCTTTCAAGAGTCCTATTTGATATCCAGGAAGTGGACAGCCATATACACACCCTGTCCAGCAAATCCGCCCTCCTCCTCCTAAGCCACACAAAGACCCAAACCGAAGCTTCCCAACGCATAACTGAAGAGCTGGGCCGTAACCTCAAAACCCTAAACGAGTCCTACGCTCGCCTAGAAAAAGAAGTAATCCACCGCCATGCCGTAGCGGCAGAAGTCCAACTCGTAGCCTCGCGCCTCTCTTCCACAGTCCGCCTCGGCCGCTCAGTAGCAAGAGCCCTCCAATTAGGCCGCCAACTCGAAGTCCAGATGTCTGAAGCGGCATCCAGGAATCAACCTACACCGCTGCCGAACTCGCAAGGGCAGGTGCAGAGGGAGGATCATAGGGCTATGGTGCGCGCCGCAAGTACAATCCTCACGCTGCGCTCTCTCTTCGCTACTTCGGGGCCGGGAGAGGAAGGCAAGGATCTGGGAAGGGTGAATAGTATCACGGCTTTACAACGAGAGCTTGTCAACCCGGCCGAGAGGAGTCTGCATAACCGCGCCACGCAAGCCGTTAAAGACTTTGCGCTCAGCACCCTGGCAGGTGGCGGAGCAGGTACTTATGCGGCCACTACGGAGGTGCGTGCTCGTACTGTATCCGCTTTAAGCACATTATACGTGTTGTCACCGAACGCAGTGACGAGCACAGAGAAGGAGTTGCGGAAAGGCGGCGCAGCATGGGAGCCAGAGTGGTTGGTGCAAGCTGTGCAAGAATACATCCGTAACGCTCTCTCGTCGTCCGCCACAACTATCGGCCGCGCCTTGTCAAACTTACCTTCCCTCGATGGGGCGTTGTTGGATGTTGCGGCGAGGTGCCAAAATATAGTCAGCTTAGAGCAGCTTTTGCTGAAGACTCCGGTGCCGTCACTCCCAACAGCTGAGGAGGAAGAGAAGCAGGAACTGGGAGAGGTGCCTACAGCGCCGGCGCCTAAGCAGCGGAATCTTCTTCCGCCGATATTGGCGGCGTTGGAGACTAGTAATTTGACGGGCTTCTTTTGGAGGAGTTTGGCGGGTACGTTGGCGCCGAGGGTTAATGAGTTGGTGTCTAAGGGTGGCCCGACGGCGAGGGGTTTGAGGCAGCATAGAGAGGAGATTAGGGATATGGTGCGTGATGCTGTCGAGCGTGGATGCGCGGGTGTGGAAGGAGGGAAGGAGAGAAGAGGGGAGTTTGAGAGAGAGGTCGCGGTTATGGTTGGTGCCGTTACCGGGCCTTTGGGTCGCTGATTACGCCGGTACGGACAAGGCGAGTAGCTGGAATAGGTTGGTTTGACACCAGGCGAATTGGCCGACACATAGGAGGAAGGTTGATAGGTTATAGAAGACTTGACAGGAAAAGGTAGACTATGTAGACCAATCAACCCCTCCGTTTCCTTATAGATTCGACGTCGGTGGGTTTGAAACGTCAGATGAGCTCAACGTCGTCACGAACAGGTCACCAGTCAAACATCAACGACATCAAAAGGGGGCTGTCTTATCATCCCAAATCTCCTCGTTCTCCACGGCGACACGACGCCTAAAAAGTAAATTATTTCCCATGTCATAGCCACTCCTAAAACATTTAACATTGCAGTCTTTAAATGGTTAATCCATGCTTAATGGACGCGTCCGCACCACCGCCACCCTATACGACTTTTGTCCCCCGCCCATCGCCATCCGATAACCACGCATCAACTCAAACCACACCACCATCTCCTGTCTCAACTCAGGCCCGCCGCAACTCCACCACAATCTCGGCTGGCATATCAACCTGTCCATCCCTCAACCGACAGGTTACCACCGTCCGCACCGAAATCGCAACCCTAGAAGCCCGCAAAGTTGCAGAGCCAGAAGCTTTGAGCGATCATCGTTCCGTATGACCCAAGTTCGAGAAATGGTATGAGTTGGAAGTGTTAGAAGTAATGAGGTACAAGTTTGAGCCTTGGAGAGGGGGGAGTGCTATAGAAGGGGGCGCGGATGAGATGGTTAACGGGGACAAGCGAGGATGGAAAGGGAGATAGGTAGAGAGGAAGAGGGAGGAGGGAGGAGGCGGAGAGGGAGGGGATAAGAGGGCAGATGGAGGGAGGGGGGAGGCTAATTGGGCTAGGCAGATATGGTAAGATGTCTTACGGACCGCGGTGGGGTTGATTAAGGGCCGTGGATTATGGAGAGTTGTAAGAGGAGTGCTAGGTTAGACAGTTTCAAACAGCTTCGAGATAGCTTTTAATACTGCTATGTTAGAACCGTGAAGAAATACAAGTCAAACGCCTCATCGTTTGATGAGCGCCGGTGAGGACGGAGTGTCCGATGAGCTCAGATGTCGACGACTCGCATCTGACGGCGTGTCAACACCACAACTACCTTGTTTCGCTCCGTCTTCTCCACGCCTCTCCCTCTATAAATCCGCCTCCGCACCTCGAAACTTCCCTATCAGAAGCCTAAAGCGGAGATAACATCCCCGAAGCCCTTCAGGGCAGTTCCCTTTGGCAGTCACTTTTCAGCGCCATTTCGACTTTTCGCTACAACACCAAGCCGAATACAACAGCTATTCTTGCCAAATCTCCAAGAAGGCATTTGAAATATATGTAGCCTTTTGTTTGCAAGTTCTAAGGGTGTTCCGATCATGATTGTGCGCATATTATGCTTTGGGGTATTAACAGCGAGCTCAATCGACCGTAGAGCTGCGACAACACATGTTTTTGAGCCGTGTAACGACCCTTGGGAGGAGATTTCCCAGGGTCAGGTTCGTTGCTTATAAAACTGTCTTTTTCTTAAACCCTTCTACGTTCTGAGTGGTATTTATACGTCGACTACCAAGGGCGAGCGGAAAGATCAAAGATCCCCATGATGTTTACTTAGAGCAAACTCGTCGCCCTTGGCATCGTACGACCAAACTTCTACCTGTTGAACTTCGACAGGGTCTGAGCAAACAACCCACGCGTCCTCGCTCCCTTTCACCCCGTTTTACAAGCCTGGATTCTTTATAGGGGTCAAAGTAGGCCTGCAGATGATACTGCAAGTTTTAATGTCCATAAAAACATAGTTGTGGTACGATGGCGACGGCACTAATCCAATCGTGTAACAAATAGACTGTCAAATGTATCTGCCCTGAAGCGCTTCTCGGCATCCACTTCTTGGAATGTCGAACCAACCACCATCACCACCTTACACCCCTCCACCCCACTCACAACTTCCTCTTACCGCAAACCCACCCCGTCTAGCTCCCAACCCTCGAGCCCCAAACCTTCCGACCCCGTCTCTATCACTTCTCCAACCTCTTCATAGACTTCGCGAGGAAATTATGGTTATGGGGGGAAGATGCGTCGGTGGACGGAAGCCGGTATTCGAGACGGGCGGCATTACAGAAATTTCCTCCAAAACGGAAAGTTCCCATAATTTTAAGGTCTTAATGCAGCAAAATAAATTCACATGCATGCAGAAGAAAGCGCAATGTGATATCCAGTATCTCTCATTCATTCGTTATTCCTTCTGGACCGCTATGAAGCATTCCTCCCGCTCGTTCCCATCTATCTCCATCACATCCCAAACTCCAGCTTCTCTTCCAAAAAGCTCCGACGCCATGTGAATCTTCCCACCCAAACCAAAGCCACACCCGCTATGAAAACGCCTTCAATCTAATCCAATCCAATCCAATTCAATCCAACCATTCCAGCCCTCCTCCATTACATCACTTCCATCACTAATTCTTCTCATCAATAATCCTTGTCTCCGGCTCCGGAGTCGAAGCATTAGTATGCTTCACCTCGTTCCCCTCCGCATCATACTGCCCAACCGCATGACCAGCCGAGTGCGGGTCGTAGTTGACAGTGCCCGGAATCTCTCCCGCCAACTCTTCCAAAGTCTTGCGCTTGGTCTCTGGAATCAAGAAAGAGCATAGAAGACCAAGAAACATCACACCAGCAAAAATCTGCATGATATGGTCAATCCAAGGCGTAGCATCCTTGCCCGTCGCTCCCGGCTTAGCACCGATGGACTTAAGTGGTCCGAAGACGACCTGTGCAATGATAGCTCCGACCTTTCCAGACGCCGCGGAAATGCCGTGTGAGGTGGAGCGGTAACGAGTAGGGAAGACCTCGCCGGGCACGATGAAGGTAGTGGTGTTTGGGCCGAAGTTGAAGAAGAACTGTGCCAAGACGTAAAGGGTGAGAAGACCACCCGTTGGCAGCTTGTTGTAGGCGCAGCCAATCACGATGAAGAGAGCCGTAAGCATACTGAAACCCATAATCTGGATTGGTTTCCTTCCCCAGATATCCAGGAGCGCAACGGATGCCCAGTAACCTGGCAGCGCCCCGGCACAAACGAGGATCAGGTTACCAACCGCAGTCTTGTAATACGTCTCATAGACTGTTGCGCCGCCGGTATACCCGATAGCGGTAAGGATGATAGAGTTGTTGAGCGAGAGACCGTAGTACGCCACATCAAGCAGGAACCAAGAACCAGCGGTACCCAAAAGGATCTTGCCGTATTTCCACTGTCCGTAGTGCCCGCAGAAATCCTTCCAGGAGGCTTTTGGGATCTCGATTTTCTGTGGTGCGTTCATGGATTGCAGACGCATCATCTCGTCTGGGTGGCCGGATGGCTTGCCATGGAGGTAGGCCGCTGTGTCTTCGTCTGCCTGCTCGACGTCGCGCTCGACGTCGAAGGTGTAGCGGGGTGTCTCGGGGATGGTAAGGCGGTAGTACAATGCGATGCAGCCGGGCACGGCGCCGAACCCGATGATGATACGCCACATCTTGTCGACAGCGAGCAAGCAGACACCGGTGCAGGTCTCGTGGGTAGCAGCCGACTCAAGGGAGCCGCGGAAGCCGGCAGTGACGATCAAGGTGAGCATAGCGGCAGCAAGCTGACCAAAACCCTGCATCGAGAAGACGGCGCCCATCATTGCGCCGCGCCACTTGGTAGTTGCGAACTCCGAGGTGATGACTGAGGAGAGGGGGTAGTCGCCTCCGATGCCGACACCCATGATGATGCGCCAGAAGACCATGAGGCCGACGAACGAGACGGCGACGGACTGGGAGGTGAGGGACTGCGCGAGAGTGGCGAAGATGATGATGATGAGCTCGAGGCCGTACATCTTTTTGCGGCCGACGACGTCGGCGAGGTAGCCGAAGCCGAGCTGTCCTACCACGGTGCCGGCCGAGGTACCGACTTTGATGGCTGTGTCGGCGTAGGATGGGAGCTTGCCGTTGAAGTATACGATGCCGAACATGGAGGTGACGAGGTTGATAGCGAAGATCTGAGAATTATTAGACGGTGCACAGTGACGAGTGATGGAGCAGAACATACATCGTAGGAATCAGTGAAGAATCCAATACCAGCAACGATAATAGCTCTGATATGATACCATCCGAAAGGCGCCTTATCAATCTCGGCGAGTGCTAAACGACGTCTCTCATTTGGGTCGGTGATGTGCACGAAATCGTTGTGGAAGTTGTGGTACGCATTGTTACCACCAGCAGTCTTCTGAACAGCTGGGCCGACGACCTTTGGAGCTGGAGCTTCGCCAAAATCGCCAGCTGGACCCACGGCCACAGAGGAAGAGGTCATGGTGAGATTGGAGTGTGGGAGAAGCGGTCCTAGCACAGAAACTGTGGTAGATGAGGGCGACCGGGTGAGACCTCTTATTCGTAGTAGGGATGCTTGGTGGTTGAGTCCTGACTAAGGAAGAAGAAGGAAATAGATTCTAGGGAGTAGATACTCTTATATCAGACCAAGGAAGATCCGGACTTGAGCGGTGGGAAGGCGTGAAAATGATGCTCTACAAAGCCATGCCCAAACGAGCGATGAGAAGGTGGATTGCATTCAAGTGGGGGAGGAGAGAACGAGGCCCCAGGGCTGTGACGGACAGAGCTAGGAAGGAACCTGCATTGCATAATCCCTGCACCAGCCGTAGAGAATGGCATGTATGAAGGAGCTCTGCTCTTCCCATCCAATCCCTCTCTTCACACGTGGGGTATCCGACATCAGACTTGAGTTAGCCCATGTCCGCATCTATCCGTCAGCAGAGACGGCACTGAATCTCGTTCCAATCTGTCATCAGCATGGTGGGCGTTCAATGGCCTGTTGTGGCAAGCTAAATCAATTCCTCATCGACCTCGGTGGATTTTCAGCATTATCGCGCTTAGTGAAGTCGCCGGTCTTGGCCAGTCGATGTTCTAGGAGCGGCATGTGGAGTGGGGGGTGTGGATGTATGCCAAGATGTGAAGAGTGCAGGGGGTGCAAGTAATGGCGGCTGTCCCTTGGTCCCTGCACCGAACACTGGCAGCACGACAACACAGCACGCGCGGGAATTCAAGCGTCTTATTGGTTGGGACGAATCAAGGATGAGGTTGCTTTGACGACATGCGTCTAGAGGGGTGGGAAAGAGCAACGATTTGGATGCTGTGAGATGGAACGGTATCAAGTTAATGGGTGAGCGAAGACTGAGCACTGAGGATCTGGCACGTGTCCGAGGCTTTCAATGCTCTTGGTAGGCGAGTTTTGGTGGAGTCACATGTTCTGTCCCCGGAAGGTGCACGTTACTAACAATATTACAGGTGTCTCATTATGTTGCGATGTCAGAGTGAGATTAAACGCGCCTCAAAGTCACACAAATACGCCAAATCCAGCATTGACGTCGAAATAAGCATTTACCCGCGTCTTGTCCCTCTCGGTGACATCCTCTATTCCGCCTTGAGCAAAGATGACTGCTTTGCGCACTTCTTGGGCGTCGAGTGACAGGTCTTACCAATCTCTTGGGTTCCCAGAGGATCTCTTGTCATGCGTTGTCGCCTTGGCTTCATCTACCCGAGTCTGCCATGATCTTCATGGCAGGCTGGGCGTGCTGTCGACAGGTCTTGTCGTGCTTGGGATGGCTTGGTGATCCTTGATAGCCAGGTTGATGGCTTGGGTGTTGCTCAGGGGGTCCTGATGATGCTTGCGTGATCGATGAGACGGCTCGGGTGTTGCTCAGGGGTCGTGGTGGTGCTTGCGTGATAGATGAGACGGCTTGGTGTTTCTTGGGGGAGGGAGGCTGCGTCTGAGCAGGGTGGTGAGCGCCGATATAGGAAGGGACGCCGAGCCTTGGTCAATGGATAGGCATGAGTCAATGAGTGGTAAGCCAAGAACGTGGTGAGTGCTTATTAGTTGCTTCCCCTCCTGTGTCTGTCCCTTACTCTCTCTCCTTCATACCTCAGCTCTACGCGCCGATGGCAATTCTATTAAGCAAGATCACATCATCCGCATCGATCTCTCCGACCTCAAGATTCGCATCAGTCTTCGCTTTCGTTTATGCTCGGCTATCATCGTGGTTCATATACAGCTATCGAGGCATTTTCGACGCCAGTAGCCTGCCACCGTCATGGAATACTGCGTTACAAGCAGCACCAAGTCAACATCCCTCACGTACCTTCGCAGTCTCATCGCAATGGCAACTGTATGTGCACACGGCACGAATGCCCTTTGAGATGTTCCATACCTTTACGCTAGCACGCGTGCGTTATGCTTCGATTTCCTAACCTCACCCACACTTCCTGAGATCAATATTCTCCAGCATTGAGTTGAAGAGGAGAGGTTCTAGTTAGCAAAAACCAATTCCCGTTCCCATTGACCACAGTCAACCCGACGCTCATCGTCGACCACTCATCTCGCGACAATGACACCGCATCTCCCAGCATAAGCACTCTTACTCGTGCTCAAGCTTCAATACCAGACCTTCGCACGATATCATCAAGACCTATCATTCCCCAACCTTCCCCACGTTTCTCATCCATCACTCATACTCACTATCCCTCATGTCCCACTGCCGCGCTCATCCTCAAACTCCCGAAAGCACGACGTCAAAAGTTGTCCAATAATATTCCACAACAAAAACATGCTCCTCCAACTGGCCAATGAGAACGCCCCATTTTAAACGTGGTTCTGGGATCTGTTGTTCGTGCCCTAGCTTTTAAAGATGGCGGTTGCCAAGGGTCTTGTTATCGGCACACCCTGCAGGCCTGCACACCCCAAGTGTCAGACCCCACTTCAATATCAACTCGTCAGCTTCCAATTCCTCCACATATCTAGGTTACATTATTTACCATCTCGTCCCCGTCTATCTCCTTTCCCTATCGTTCTTTATCTGTTCTTCCTATCTTTCTTTATATCCTGATTCTCTGACACCTACCTGGTGTTAAAAGTTCTGTTTCTCGAGCCCAGAAGTCCAGCCCGACCCAAGAATCTGGACCCCTCACTAAAACCCCATAAAACCCATAATTTTCTGCACCTGCCAAGCTTAGCGCCAAGTCCCCGGATTTTCGGACGTTCGAGCACGTTTCTTCCAGATCTTGGATTGCGGATTTTGGCGAATGGGAAGAGGGGACGGGAACCACGTTGGCGGGAGAGGTTTTCAATGGAGTTTGTGGTTTTCGTTGGCTGGTGGCCACTGAGGGTGAGAGACCTTAACACCTGATCTCGCCAAAGGTTGAGAGCGAAAGTAGCCAATACGAGCTCCTACACTGCACTACCAATGTAAGGTCCTGGTATCGTCTTATATTCGCTTGAGTTCCGCCATGTGTAAAGTATTTTTTCTCATTGTTGACACTACGCTTCGTCCCCATTACTCTCTCAGGCCATGTCAGTCTTTGTCTTCTTTACTGGCCGTGGCCTTGGTTGACCTTGTGACCTCCTTTGCTGCTATATGGTGTTATTCTCGTTTTCCTCTTCCCTCAGGTTCGGTTAAAAAACTTAGTCATTGGTGGCAGCGCTATAAGCCATTCTACGATAACCAGTACTTTTCTAATGTAGTATAATTTTAGCTTACACAAAAAGATAGACTCGATGAACTCTTAAGTCGCCGATTGCGGAAAGCACACAGGAAAAGGGAGTGAAACCCAACATAATCATATGTAATAAACAGAAAAAAATGGTTGCAGTTTGACAGTTCTGCGATTGAATACTGGAATTAATTTTGAGGCTCTGACTTCTGACAAGCCAGGTAATGTTTGCTATTTTTGTTGCAGAAATCATAAGAAAATGCCGTTTTGAATAACTTATACAAAGGGGTTAGTTAGGCAAGATAATCTGTTTGCCCTGGGAAATTTCGGAATTGGGAAATTTTCCAATTTTTGTGATGTATGTCCAACTTCTTCCTAAATGGCATCGATTTTTATATTTTTATATTTTTATATTATATATTTCTACACGCATGACCCTTGACAGTCAATAACGACTTTTAATCAAAGTCATACCCCGTAACCATCCTTGTGTTTAACCAACAAGCAATGGCTCCTATAAACAGACCAGCCTTGCATGTCATAGCATGCCCACAAAATCTCCTTATCAAACATCATACAGCACCGCCATCTACGTGGCGGCCAATTCGCAGACGCAAAGCCACCGCCTCCTACTTCTCCTCTCTTTCTTTCTCTCCCTCGCCACGTCCTCCCCATCCCTAGCGCCTCTCTCCCTCCCCCTCCAATCTCCAATGCATGCTCTCCTCATCCTCGCCCCTCCTCCGAGCGCAGCGAGGGCCTCCCCTCAAAGCCTGATGATAGTTTCCAGCTCCCCAACCAACCTTTGCCCTCTTTCCTCGTTCTCCAATTCCCGCACTAATTCGTTCAATGCCGCCCTCTTCCTCCTCAGCCGTTTCTCAACACCTTCCGCTCACCACGCGTCACCCTCTCCCCTCAAGACGGCGAGTGTTTCTTCGGCGGCGGCGATAGGGCCTCTTAGTTCTCGTATTGCTGTTGGGTGGAGAAAACGGTCCGTGGCGCCAGGGAATGGATGACTTGGTGATGGTGATGTGGACGGGGATGAGGGATGAGGGATAGGGATGGCGGGTCTGACATGGTCGTTTATCAACGAGAACGGTATAAAATTTATGTGGTTTGAGGAGGGAAGGAGAAATCGAAAGGATTTGTGACCGGTTTATATATTTGGTCTTGCCCGCGGAGAATGTCAAGCAGCGAATTCCGACTTGAAGTTGTTGAGAGTGCTGTCAAATGAGCTCTGTAATTTCGGCACAACATTGATCATTTGACAAGCACGACCTGAGAATCTCCAACTTGAATTGTTTTAAGAGGTTTCCAAAAGACAAGAATGCTATACTCATATTTGCGCTAATCCGGCTCAGCTCCAACGCCATGCTCCGTCTTTCGGTAGTGACAGCCACGCTCTTCACCCCCTTCCTCGACACGGCCGGTGCCATTTACTCCTCCTTCAATGTGATAGGGCACCTCACATAACGCTGCACTTCATAGCATATGACCCCAAGGCCTCATAATACCCAATCTCCTCCTCAACCCCTTCCATCATCCCCTGCAACTTCGTCACCACGCCCTTAACAACAATCTCCTGTTTCCCCTCCCCATGCCACCACTTGAGCTTCTGTATCAACTGTCCATCCTCCTCAAAATTCCCGATCTGGAACTTCCCCCCAGAAATCTGGACATCCGTCTTATCCCTCGGGAAATGAAACTCCGGCAAGAAAATCTCAGTCGGCAGATCCTGAGACGTGGGTGCCGGGGCTCCCAAGCGGAATGTAAACGTGCAGCTTCTCAAATCAAACGTCGAAAAGAGCAACTTTCCGCTCGTATAGATGGGTGAAGGACGGACATACGCCTCCGCAGCTCTGTACCCCGGGTTACTCGTCAAGTCGTCATCGGAAGTGGGGGTGGTGGAGGACATCGACTGCGGGGAGATCGTCTTCTGGATATTCTTTGCGTCGATAATAATATCATTGCCCAAACTCGGGCGCCCCTGGGAGGCGAGGGAGTTGGTGGAGGCAGAGAAAGGAAGCGGCGAGGAGGGCAAAGGTTTGTCGTCCAGCGAGACGATGGAGAGGTCTTCGCCGTTCCATTGGTCGCCTAGGGTGTGGGTGTTCTGATTGCTGTTAGCGTTTCACGATCCAGTGGAGAGATAGAGGGAGACTGTATGGGCAGGGGATAGACGAACCTGTGCCATGTACAACCAGAGGGTGTACCCTGCCATCAGACTGCCTTCCACTGCGAAGTGGTTGGCGTCCATAGCGCTAGACTGACTCGAATAGTTGCCAGTTTTGTAGGCGTATTTGTTATCCATGTCGTATGGGATACCAAACTCGGTCAGGACACATGGATGGTTACCCATGTAGTCTAATCCTTCTTGGCGGATGGCGGTAAGTTGGTCCCTAAGGCAATTACGGATCGCAGTCTCCCCGATCTTGATAGCGAGCGCAGGAGTAAGGTACTTCCCACGCAGCACACCAAAGACGTCGACGTTCCAGTAACGGTTCCATTTCTTGGTCATGAGGGTAACACCATCATAATAATGCGGCGCATAGGCCATCTTTGCGTCGTCGTCTACTGTGCCCTTGATACTCGGCGGGATCTCCAGTACCGGCGGTTGCGCAAACAGAATAGCGTCTTTATGGATCCCCCTGATCATGTCGCGAAATTTACGGTAGTGGTCCATCCAGTACTTATTAGTGAACCCCTCATAATCCAGCTCTTCTCCCTGGGGAGTTTTGTGGAAATAGTCCGGCTTAAGAAGCATATCGACCTTGGTATCCCATACCCCGTGTTGGGCCCAGATACACTCTCCCAACATCCATCCCGGGTCGCGTTTCCACCCGTATTTGGTATCGTCAAAGTCGGCCGGAAGCCAGGCCTGTACGCCCTCTGGATCAACGAGTTGCCTCCCGGACTTGTACGGGCCCATGCCGCCGAAGTCCCATGTGTCGATCTCGCATGCGCGGCCGGAGCCCGTTTGGATAGCTTGCCATGCGGTGGGGGAAGTGCCTTTCTGCAGTTTTTGCTCGGATGGGATGACTGTAATGTCTGGCCAACCGATGAGGCCGTGATTTGGCTCATTCATGGACTCCCATCCGATTACGATCTCGTTCTCTAGGTCGCCTGCGTCGTGTATCCTTTGCGCCAAATGTTTCAAAGCATTGAGGTAGTGATCCTGCAGATAATCCTGGATATTCACGCCATCAATGATACACTTTGGTGCAAAGTCCCTGCCTCCAAAGAACAGAGTGAACATAACCTGACACACCAACCTAGTATAATTCGTACTCCAAATCATCTTCGGAAAAGCCTCAGGCTGCGGATACGTATTATGCACTAGCGCAGCCTCGGTGACCGCAAACGCTCGTGGATCCAACCCCGCCGCATAAAGCGTCCACATCGGCGCCCCTGATCCGCCACTGAACCGCGACCAAACATCCTGATGCGGATCCATAAAGATATAAAACCCATACTCCCTGGCTGCCCGTAGGACCTCAATCGTATGCTCTATCCATTTCTCGTCGTACTCTCCAGGGCCCTCGTGCTCGATAGCTTCCCAGGTGAAGACGTAGCGGATGGTGTTGTAGCCGAATTTCTTGAGGCGGGAGAAGTGGATGTGTGCGTCTTCGACGGGAAACGGACGTTGATGGAAGTTTACGTGGTCGCCGTCGAAGAAGTTGTCGGAGATGTGGGAGGGCACATTGGGAGTCGACGGATTTTTGGCGTCGCCGGCGACGTTGATGCCGCGGAGAGTTACTTGGCGGCCGTGGGAGTCTTTGAAGTCGCCGTTTTCGATGGTGAGGCGGAGGGTGGACATTGTGTCGATGTGATGGGGTGTCGGAGTAAATATCTCGTGGGTGTATATGGTAGAGAGTTCTGGGCGAAGCCAGGCACAGGAGTGGTTGGTCTTGCGGTGAATATGATGGTTCTCCTGAGCAGTGCCAGTTTGCTGGTCGTTCTTAGTTGGAGCTTGCGTGGATGGTGAGACCCGGCAGGATATCACTAATTAAGTCGCTGCGGTGTAATTGGCAGCTCCGATATACTTCTAAGTCATAAACAAAGTAGTGGTATAGTTATAGAAGTGTTCCTATGTGACTAGGTGCGGTATAGTCTCGCCAGCGTAAATAGATTGGCTGATCTACCAAGCGTCCGGGGCCCTGTAATGATGTCAGTGAGGAACCCAAGGTGGCAAGGTACCGTAGCAGGTCGGTTAAACCTCGGCTCAGCACGGTCAAGAACCATCACACCAGCCACACCCACTGTGCCTGTGCCTGTGGCGCATAGGTCCTGCGAGGCTGCGACAACGACGTCGTTGGGTGCTCAAGGCTCCCCACTATCACCGTCTTGAGGTTCATGAACGAATTACTGCGTCGTTGGAATTGAATAAGTGCCCAAAGTGAACTTCTCTTCAATCATTGAGAATAAGGCATGACAACAACACAATCAACAAACAATGTCTACTACGAAAGCTGCCCTCAAAGCCATTGGCGCAGCTCTCCAAGCTCAGAAATACGATGACGCTGTAGAGCAATCTCAGAAGCTTTTAGCTAGCGATCCTCAGCAATACCAGGCGTATGTCTCAGAAGGCCACCAATAGAATGAGCTATGTGAAGCTTCATTCGTGTATAAAGAGCCTTAGGCTAAGCAATTAATAGGAACCTCTTCTTAGGCTTCGCCTTAGACAAACAGAACAAATTCCCCGAAGCCGAACAAGCCTACGAACGTGCAGCAAAGTCAAAATCAAACGACACACAAGCATATCAAGGCCTCATAAAGCTATACGAGAAACAAGGAGCACATAAAGTAGACGCATACCAACATGTTGCCGAGAAGCTCGCCATCATCTACGGAGAGCTGGACGACAAGTACAAGTGCCAGGATGTGATAGACAAGTTCACAGCATTTGCAAAGAACCAGGGCACCCGAATGCAACATAGGAAGTCCTTAGGGATTGTGTTGCCGACGAGCCCGGTGTACCAGTATCTCGAGGGCAGAGTGCCACATCCAGCTTTTACGTATCAGACGATTGCGCAGATAACGGAGGCGGATGAGAAGGAGCGGATGAATAAGGAGATTGGAGAAAGGAGAACACGTCTAGGCGCTAAGATTAACCAAGTGACATTGGAAGTCAAGCGCGAGATCTTTAATGATAGTCCATTGGAAGACGTATACAGCAAGATCATAGATTGGTCGAACGACGATGACGTGCGTCGGCAGTACGAGGAGAAGCTTGTACAGAGATGCTATGATGCCTTGTTGGTAGCACCAGCAACACAACAACCCGAAAAACGAGCCAAGGTTGAAAGACTGGCACGAGATATGGTAATCATCAAACATCCATACAAGTTGGCATGGGACATCGATATTGAATGGAAAGACCACCCCGAGATCGAGAAGTACGACGTAAGCGTGCTTCGAGAATACGAATGGTTCTTTCCCGCGTCGGGACTTGGCAAAGTCCTAAAGGGCTACATGAGGAGCGAAATCTCGCCTTTCCCACCACCACCACCACCTCAAAAACACGACGACGAAAGCGATTATAGTACAGACAGCGACGAGGACGGTGGCGTGGTGCTGAACCAGGTAGACACCATGGCTGAAAGGTTGATTCTGATGAGCGAAGGGTTGTCGGATGCGAGTAATTCGATTCTATCGCATAGACTCATTGGCGAGTATTATGCGTATTTGGAGGAACATGAGAGTGTGGTTGAGACCATGCGGCAGGGGCTGAAGGTGATTGCTTCGGAGGGGGGTAGGACCGGGTTGGGGTTTGCATATTCGAAGCAAACTGTTAATGCTATGTTGGGAACGGCGTTGGTTTTCTATCAGTCCCCGAAGAACCATCCGGAGGCACGTGCGATTTTTGAGGAGTTGCTTCAGCAGAATCCGAGATCGACGGCCGCGTTAATTGGGACGGGATTGATTTTTGAGGAGGACGAAGATTATCCTTCTGCGATTGACTTCCTTGAACGCGCACTTATGAGGGCGCCGGATAACATCAGAGTCCAGGCTGAGGCCGCATGGGTTAAAGCACTCAACGGCGACTATGAGATAGGACGCCAAGGCCTGGAGGTATGTTTGGCAAACATGGATGGAGCAGATACGCGCATCCGCGATCTCAGAGCCGAAACACAATACCGCATCGGAATATGCATATGGAACCTCGACACCTCCAAGGCAGCAAGAAAGGACAGAAAGGGCGCTTATGCATACTTCCTCGCAGCACTGAAGTCCAACATGAATTTTGCGCCCGCATACACCAGTCTCGGCCTCTTCTATGGCGACTACACCAAAGATAAGAAGCGTGCACGCAAGTGCTTCCAGAAAGCCTTCGAATTGTCACCCGGCGAAGTCGTAGCAGCCGAGCGCCTCGCCCGCGGCTTCGCAGCAGACGGCGATTGGGAGCTCGTCGAGGCCGTCGCCCAGCGCGTCGTCGACTCTGGCAAAGTCAAGCCAGCACCTGGCTCAAAGAAGCCTGGTATCAGTTGGCCTTTCGCTGCACTCGGTGTTGCGGAGCTGAACAAGCAGGATTACACCAAGAGTGTTGCCTCTTTCCAAGCTGCGTTGAGGATCTCACCGAACGACTATCACTGCTGGGTTGGACTGGGTGAAAGTTATCATAACTCTGGTCGCTTTATTGCCGCGACGAAGGCGTTCACTCATGCGTTGACCTTTGAGGAAGAAGTGGAGAAGGAGCAAGCTGATGATACGTGGTTCGCGAAATACATGCTTGCCAATGTCAAGAGGGAGCTGGGACAATACGATGACGCTATTGAGCGGTACATGCAAGTCCTTGCACCAAGGCCGACAGAGTTCGGTGTCAAGATGGCATTGCAACAGACTTATGTCGAGAGTGCTTGGGATAGCATTGATAAGGGCTTATTTGGGCAGGCTGCTGAGCGTGCGAACCTGGCGATTAAGGAGGGAAAGGCGCTTATTGAGCAGGGACATGTGCAGGCTTTTAATGTGTGGAAATGTCTTGGTGATGCTTGTTCGGTGTTTTCATGGGTGCAGGATCGTTTGCCGGAGTATGAATACTCAACCTTGAAGTGGATCTACGACTCCGTCGATGCAGAGGAGGCCTACGGTATCTTCCAAGACATCGACGGCATCAACCTTGATCTTGTCAAACAGGATAAGCCAGAAGTAGGCGAGCTCCTAAAATCCTGCCTCCAGGCCTCAATCCTCGCACACAAGCGCTCCATCAACGTCGCCCTCTCAGACCAACACGCCCAAGCCGTCGCCCATTACAATTTAGGCTGGGCCGAATACAGAGCACACACTTGTCTCTGTCCTTCTGGGAGGAAGTCTATGACGTACTTGAAAACAGCAGTCCGAACATTCAAGCGTGCCATTGAACTTGAGGCAAGCAACGCCGAGTTCTGGAACGCCCTCGGCGTCGTCACATCCCAGCTCTCACCCAAGGTGGCTCAACACGCTTTTGTGCGTAGTCTGTACCTTAATGAGCGGAGCGCACAGGTGTGGGTTAATTACGGCACGTTGGCTTTGCTACAGAACGACCTCCAGGTAGCCAACGATGCTTTTACGAGGGCGCAAAGCACGGATCCGGATTTTGGATTAGCGTGGGTGGGTCAGGGGATACTGGCGTTGATGATGGGTGATCCGAAGGAGGCGCAGTTGCTGTTCACGCATGCAATTGAAATTTCGGACTCTTCATCCACCTTGATCAAGAGACAATTCGCAATTTCGACCTTCGACACACTGCTTAGCGCAGCGAAGGAGAGCAAGATCGAAGGCCTCGTCCAACCAATCTTTGCGCTGAATCAGTTGATGTGCATGGAGCCCAAGGAATTGCCGTTCCAACACCTCGCCTCCCTCTTCCTCGAGAGAGTCGAGAATACACTCGGTGCCATCACGCTCCTGGCAAAGGTTACAGGCGCCGCAGAAGCAGACTATGAAGTCTCGGAGAGTCCGGAATCACTTTCCCGCTTTGCGCTGGCCAAGGTTGATTTGGCGAGGAGCCAGTTGACGGCTGGGGAGTACGAGGCTGCGGTTGAGAGTGGGGAGATGAGTTTGAGTTTGTCGGAAGCTGATGCGGGGAATACTTTGAGCGAGGAGCAGAGGATGAAATGTAGGTTGAGTGCGCATTTGACCGTTGGGTTGGCGCACTACCACGCTGGCAACCCGGCGGAGGCGGTAAGCTTTATTGAGGCCGCACTGTCTGAATCCGCAGGCAATCCGAATGCGATCTGCCTCCTCGCACAGATTCTCTGGGCGACAGCCACCCCAGACTCTAGAGACAAAGCGAGAGATATACTATTCGACGCCATAGAAGTACATCCCGGGCACGTCCAATCCGTCATCCTCCTCGGCAGCATCTCGTTGTTATCCGACGACAGGGAATCCCTAGCTGCTGTGCTGGAGGACTTACAGACCCTAAGAACGAGTGAGGGTACGACGCATGCTGAGCAGAGTGCTATTGGGGAGATCTTGAGAGCATCTGGTGCGATGTTAGGACGTGACCCAGAAAAGGGAACTTTGAAGGAAATCCAGAAAGATGTATTCCTGTTTCCGAACCTTCCTGCGGTCTGGAACAGGTTGGCCGAAGCTACGGGTGACGGGAATGCTGCGGATATGGCGCTTAAGACTGCGTGCATGAGTGCGCCACCTAAGGGGGAGTTGGATGCGGAAGATTTGGCGAGAGCCTTCGGTGGAACGGGTAGAGCTGCCGATGCTCAGAGAGCTGCGATGTTTGCGCCTTGGGAGATGGGGGGTTGGAGTGCGCTGAAAGCTGCGATGGAAGCGAAGTGATTAGAGGAATAATGCGATGATGATATACAAGGATATGAGCATCTGAGTAAGTTTAAATCTAAACCGGTTCTGCTCTGCTCAACAGAATAGACATATCACATGAACCATCTCGATGTGTCAGTTTGTCAGTGAGTTGAGGTCGTCATGACAGTGGTCACCTGCTAAACGTGCCCTCAACGAACGACTTCAACTCTTTACCTTTCTCTCAGCTTTCTCCGGGGGACATGACCGAGAAAGTATATGAACTGGTTAAATATCATGAAGCCCCTTCCTCTACCTCAAACTATATAGCTCCCTGATTGTAGTCGACGACACGAACACGATGAGCGACTCACCGCAACCACCGTACTTCCCAACCTCTTCTCCTTCCGCATTACCAACGCACACACCTACCTCATCACAAGCCCATAATCCACCAATTCCGTCTGGTTCCACACCTCGCCTAAACCCTGGACCCATAACCTCTCCCCATTAAAACACGGCCAGGGAACTCTGTGCCTCCATCACGGCCACAGAAGCATATGTCGCCCACCTCAGCAACTGGGTTAGAATTTATTGGCGAAATATGCTGAGGATAGGTTGAGGACGGGGAGGACACTGCTCCGTGATCGGGAGATGATATTGGAGAGATTGGAGAGGAATGAGAGATTGGTCGAGGAAGTGGGAAGGGTGGCGATGGGGGAAGAGAGTTAGGATGGAAGGGAAGAGCGGAAGGGAGCGAAGAAGAGGAGGTGGTTATGGGTTTGGGAGGTTCTGAGAGAAAGTCGGTTGTTCACGGAGTGCGAGAAGGGAGGCTAATCTGCAGCAGTAAACTGTTTTCGATCAAAGGAGGGCAAGTCGGGGCGTGAAAGATGGACGTTCGGAACCAATTGATACCAGACCAGGAGTAAACATTAATTGGAATGTAAGAGTCTCAGTGTAAGATAGGGAGCCCAAACACCTTCATATCTCGACACCCATATCCCTCAGTTGGTGATGCTATGCGTACCCGTCAGATGAGCAAGTCGGTGTCACCATGACCATGCTCACCTGTCAACCTCCACTCAACTCTTTCAACTCCCTACCATTTGCCCGCCCTTCTCCTCGGGACAAGGATAGAAACTCTTAACAAACCCGTAATCCCTCTTAAGTTGTATAATATCTGGATGTGTTTCACACCCCACAATGCCAGCTCCACCATCATCTTGAGCTCCCAACCGTTCTCCACCGACACCTCCGCCATACACATCAACATCTGAAGTGCTGCCAGCAACCCCTATCCGATCACAGCCAGGATCGTCCCATAACCACCCATCCTGTTACGTATATAAAGACGGCTGAAGAGCTAAGAATCTGCATCGTGGTTAATGAGCAATCACCTGCTCTCTTCAGGAAACGATATTGGCCGCCGCGTTGCCGGTATGTTGAGAATAGGTTTAGGGAGGAGAAAGCGCTTTTGCGGGAACCTGAGGAAGGGACACGGCGTTCCGGCGGCGTACAGAGGGAGGAGTGGGAAAGGATTTTACAGCGGCTGGAGATGAATCTGGCGATGGTTGAGGAGAGAACTGCGTGGGAGGAGGGGAAGATGGGGGAGAAGAAGTAGAAAAGAGGGAGGGTGGCTGTGGGTTTGGGAATAGACCAAATAACCGGTTACTAGTGGTCTTGTGATCTTACCAAAGCTGCTTGTCTTTTGAGCCAACTTGCTCAAATCATGCTAGTTGCTGTTGGAATCACTTCGCCAGCTAGCTGTCCATAGAGCTGTCGCTGTCCCAGAAATGCTTGGATATGTAATCCTGGCAGGTTTTGCTCGTTGATTGATGCACATCAGTAGAGGTTCCATCCGACCTCTTTATACATGATCGTACATTGCCTTCTCCCTGATCTAGCCTTTGTCTTGTACAAGTCCCCAAACGCCCGCAATGCCCATTGAATATACACGTCCACTTACTGGACCCTCGTCGTCTTGTCGTGCCGTAGCCTCTTCCAAGCCGTATGTCCTCCTCTCCGCACCATCTGTCATCATCCGTCCTCCCTCTTAAATCCCCTTAACCACAACCTTCTCCCCATCCTTCTACTTTTCCTCCTCCATCTCCTTAACCATCTCGACAATCTTCCCCCTCCTAACATCCTTCTCAAACTTCTTCCTCAGCCTCTCCTCAATCCTCTCCTGCTCGGACAAAATCGGCGCGCGGCTCTCAATCGGCTCTCCAAACGGCGCAATGATCTTATTCACTACATGGCGGACATCTTTGCTGACTCTCCAGCCCGGGGAGATCTCGACGATGTCGCCTGCGCGCAAGGAGTTGCGGGCGTCGTGGACGAGGAGGTTGGTGTGGCGGTTGAAATACTGCGACAGAATTAGCCTCGCTTGCCTTTTACTCTCGCCGGCCCTCGGCGTCTTCGGCCCAAGTAAAGAGTAAAGTGGAGGATGAAGTGGTTGCGTACCTTGCGGACTTTCTTATTCCACTTCTGCGTTCCAATGCGAACCTTAACAGTCTTCTCCATCAGACCCGCCGAGGTGACGACGGCATTGATCGCGCGACTGCTGGTTTGGAGAGTATTTGCGTTCATCGTGGCAAGCTTTGAAGATCTTTGATGTGAGGTTCGGAGTCGCGAGGCTGGCCAATATTTCGAGGATCGCGGCGTCAGTGGGTATTTTAGCGCGAGGTGTTTGTCATGTTTGCACGGCTGAGCGATTAGCCCGGTTATGGCGCTTGGCGCGGCTATCATTCCTCCAAGTTACAAGACTCGGGACGTTCGCGGAAAGAATGTTGCAAACCCCAGGACCGGGAACTTCAGCATGACATTCCAGCAACCAAAGAAAGTAGTGACCTCAAGAATAGTCAAAAAACTCGGTCGAAAGTAGCAAAGAACTACGAAAGCTCACGCACCACGTCTGGTGCACCTACAAAACCCCACTTGGGGTTTACTCAATCGACATTTTTACTCTCGACGGGAGACTTAAACTCCTGCAGTCCGGAGAACCTAGTTCGTGTGGTAAATGGGAGCCTAACCCACCCAACTAAACCAGCACACGTCTGAACGATTGGTGGCAGGTTGTGGTTCGGGGGGGTTAAAGTACCAAAGAATGGTAAACCCCACTTGGCATATTTCGGACTCAAAACTCCAGGATATCATTCCTCGAGAGTTAGCACCTTTCAAGTTTCTATTTCATTAAATAATTCGACAAGATGTGATTTGAGGCGAGGTTGCGTCATGATGCCCGTCATGGAAAAGCAGAACCAGAAGCCCTCCTTTCCTGGTCTCAAAGCTCCGTCTACATGCACATCACGAGGAGTCGTCTGCCAATCCCTTTAGTCAGACCCCTCATCATTTAACTGATACATCGCAATTCATGATTCGTCTTAAAGCTAGGCCTGAGTACAACTACAATAGCAGCCTCTTTAAACCACGACCTCACCTGTCTCCAGTAAACTGCTCTCAACTATTCAAACCAAAAATAGCCAAGCCGTTGCTGCCAAGCTGTTTTTGTGCGATGCAGGATGTGCTCTCAAAAGGGACGTGAAAGGGTACTTGTTGATTTCTTGCTTCGTTACATATATACAGCTCCACAACCCTCTCCCTTCCTCTGCATGCCTCTCTACGACTGGCGTGCTGCTGGGGTAACGGCGAAAGTTGGACGAACGTATCTGGTATTTCGTTAGTACTTGTACCATGTGCATCTTTCGTTGTCTGTATGATGGTCTCGTACTTGTCCGAGTTGTATGGGCTGGTGTTCCCACCCAAAAGTTGCTTCTCTCTTGCCTGGTCGGCGTAATATCTGCGCGCTAAATCCCTGTCCTCCTCCGCCGTCAAGGCTGGGATCAAGTAAATTCTTGACCACATCTTCTCTCTGGCGAGCTCGCTGCGACCGTCGTTAGCCTTATACCCTTGCTATCCTGCCGGGTCCCCGCCCCAGCTGCTCAGCCGCCCCCAAAACTCGTAGTGACGTACTTTTGCTCTCTGATTCCCTGTCCGACCTTGTAGAATCCATATGCCATCACGGCGCCCATTCCCATAAGAAGGTAAGCCGGGCGGAAGCCGCGCGCTGGGAGGTTGCGCTGTCGTCATGTCAGTCTACATGCCCATTTCAATTCCAACACCCAATTGAAGGGCAAACCCACCTTGTACTGGACGGCATCGTAGCCGCCCACTGGTGGTAAATCTTGAGGCATGGTGACGGTTATGGCAGCTAATCTTAATGCGTATCGTGACTATGTCCACTGGCTGCGGCCGAAGCGGTAAGCTGGGGTGCGGCAACGCTAAGCCTATTCTAGCTGCCGGATGTTTTTCTGCCGCAGATTGTGGGGGACGGACCCATCAACAACTTTCCTGGACGCGGTGCGACCTTGATCAACAACAATTAGATAGGAAACGGAATCAGCAGTTCCCAAATGGCTGATATTGACGAGCGTCCAGCTAAGATACGCAAGGTTGACGAGCAGGCCTATGGCGATGTCGAGCCACAATTCGCAAAAAACACCGCTGAACCAGCAACGACAACCGCACCAGAAGCCGTTCCAACAAACGATAATGCGACATTAAATGGCGCATCAAAAGCCCCTCCATCTAAGAAGAAGCCACCAACACCTCCAGCAATAGCCGCCGCAGTAGCAGACGCAGTCGCGAAAGCCAACGGCGAGATGTCCAAAAGCCAGCAAAAGAAGCTCAAGAAGAAGCTAGAATGGGAAGCCGGCAAGGAGTCCAGAAAGGAATACAAGAAAGAAAAGGAACGCGCCAAGAAAACAAAGGCCGAAGCCGAAAAACAAGCATTGATCGCAGCCGGAGTCGCGCCGCCAGTAAAGCCAAAAGCACCAAAGCAGCCACCGTCAATCCAGGTCCCTGTCACCCTGCTGCTCGATTGCGATTTCGATAGTTATATGTTGGACAAGGAGATTGCGAGCTTAGGACAACAGGTTACGAGGAGTTATAGTGACCTCAAGAATGGAAGATACAGGGCGCATATGGTGATAAGCAGTTTTGGAGGCCGGATGAGGGAGAGGTATGAGGGGATTCTGCAGAACTATCATTTGGCGTGGAAAGGAGTCACATTTACCGATAAGCTCTTCACAGAGGCGGCGAAGGATGCGCATGAGAGAATGATGATAGGGAAGGAAGGTGGAAGACTTGCTGGTGCGCTCGCGGGCAAGGAGCAGTTAGCCAAGGACAAGGGCAGGGACCAGATGTGGCAGGAGAAGGTCGCAGGAGAGGCGAGGAAGGCTGAGGAAGCAGAGGAAGCTGGTAATGAGGTGCCAGATGTTGAGGCGTCGGCGCCAGAGGTTTCGACTGAGGCACCCGCAAAGTCCTTCCTTATCCCAGCTCAACCGCAGCTTGTCTATCTCTCTTCCGACTCCGATGAGACGCTTGGAGAGCTCCAACCATACACGACATACATTATCGGTGGCATCGTTGATAAGAATCGCCACAAGCGCCTCTGCCACAAGCGCGCCGTCGAGCTGGGCATTCCGACTGCCAAGTTGCCTATTGGCCAATATATGGAGATGCAAAGTCGGACGGTCCTTGCCACCAACCACGTAGTTGATATCATGGTCAACTGGCTAGAAAGCGGTGACTGGGGCGAGGCTTTCCTTAAGGCTATTCCGAAGAGAAAGGAGGCTACTTTGAGGAAGATGAAGAACAACAATGCCAAGAACGATGGAAATAGGGAAGATGAGGCGCAACAGGATGAGGAGCAAGATGATGAGCAGGAGGTGGATGGTCCGGTGGAAGCAACCACACCAGTAGACAGCCATGCTGGCGATGTGAATGCTTGTGATGCACAGCTGAATGCTTGATCTTGAGAAGCGACGATTAAGAGCGGCTATTTAGAAAGCTAAAAATGATACCCCTTGCATCTGTCGTACAAAACGTGACCTTCTGTACTTCCTGCCGTGCCATCGTTGAGAGGGCTTCCTTGTAGCATGGCGCTATTATCAGAAACTCGTTGGTATCGATACAGTTCTTTCGTGGATTGACTTCACAATCTTGATTGCCTATTAAGAGGGTGGCTAGAGGGAAAAGGTTTGGCGAATGTTATGTAACGCTTGAAAGGATCTAATTCTCACCAGTTTATTAAATGAAATCTCGCCGGATAATTCATCGACATCAAACACAATAAAATTGTAGCAAAGTTTTGTAAAACGGAGGTGTTGTTTGTGGTTCTGCAAGAGAGCCGTTGCTTACATAAGTACACCCAACCACTAAGTTAACTTAAACCCCCAATCCACTTCCTTCGCATCCACGACATCCCGCAAGGTGTCAAGTCCCGCCAAGCTCCAGCTCCAACCGTGATCCCGTCCTCAACAACCCCCTTAAACTTCACAAAAAATGTCGACCGACTATTTCGTCTCCAAAGGAGCCTCTCCTAGTAACGGCCGCACACCGTCGCCTTCATCACCTCTGACGCCTCGCCCTCCTTCTACACCATTTGCGCTCCGCTCAAACAATGCTCTCACGGCAAAAGTGAACAGTGTATTGTCAGCTTCGTATGCTGATATTGAGATCAAGGATGCATTGCACTTAATGGATGAGAGGGGTGTGAAGAACACGGCCGCTACTAGGAGGAAATTGAGGGGTGATGTGCAGAGGGACGTGATAGAGTGTAATGGAGATGTTATCAAGGAGTTCGGGGGAGTATCAGAACAACTCAAACGCATCGGCGCGACCCTGCAGTCTCTCAACGCCCAATTCTCAACGATGAAAGCGCACATCACAACCGCAACCCAAGAAGCCGCCCCAGTTCTCGAGGAAGCCGCCGAGCTTCTTCAACGCAAAAGCGACAGCGAAGCCAAATCCGCTCTCCTCTCCGCCTTCCGGTCTCACTTCCTTATCTCCGAAGACGATCTCGCCATCCTAACCTCCACCGCACTACCTGTCAATTCCGATTTCTTCAGAATCTTGACCAGAGCGAAGGGCATCCGTAGTGATTGTACGGTCTTACTTACTGATGAGGCGCATTCGAGGCTTGGGACGGAGATCTTGGAAAGGGCGACTAGTGCGCTGGATTTGGCGTATGGGAAGTTGCATCGGTGGACGACGAAGGAGTTCCGTGCTCTGAACCTCGAGAATCCGAGTCTTAACCGCGATCTTCGCCAGAGCCTCAAGACTTTGGCGGAACGACCGGAACTGTTCCAGTCTTGCCTTGATGCTTTTGCCGCGGCCAGAGAGCAGAGTTTAGCGGACGGTTTCTATACCGCGCTCACTGGCTATGCAGTGAATGGCGGCAGAGTCGAGGGCATCAAAGCAATTGAAGAGAGTGCATGGGAGCCAGTGCGCTATGTTGGGGACATGTGTGCATGGGTGCATTCCGCGGCAGTATCCGAACGCGAAGCCCTCGAAGTCCTTTTCTTGGAGGAAGGAGAGGAGATAAGCGCTAATATCGCTCGTGGCCGAGAAGCGGAGCCATGGAAATACCGCTCTGGTTCCCCAACCAACCCTGCTTCTGAGTCCGACGATGAGGAAGAAGAGAGAGAGGAAACAGTCTTTGATAGCTTAAAAGCACTTAATCAACTCGTCGACCGCGCACTGGCAAATACGGCACATACGCTCTCTACGAGGATCTCGGCTATATTGCATAGTGGCGATTCACCACTGCTGCTTTACAATATCGCACACACGCTTTCCTTCTACACAGTCATGTTTCTAAAGCTTCTCCCCGAGGAGTCAAACCTAATCCAGCTGCTTAACACGCTCCAGCATTCCGCATTCACACAGTTTCAGAAATTGTGCCATGTCCAGATTATGGACCTTGAGGCCGAGGCTGGAGAGCTGGATGTTAAGCGCAACAACCTGAGATTACCTTCGTGGTTCCAGGATGCTTTGGATACACTGAAAGAGCTGCTGAAGACATTGGATAGTGGGATTTCCTCGCCTGCTGTTAGAGAAGTGGAGTGTGAGGCTGTTATTGAGGCAGCTTTGGAGCCGTATGAGGAGTTGGCTAGTAAGGCGGCAGAGGGGTTGGGGGAAAAGGATAAGGCAGTTTTTGGGATGAACTGGCAGATGGCTGTTGTTGATGCTTTGAAGATGTTTAACTCTGTACCAGAGCGACGAATTCAAGGAGTGGAGAAAGAGTTCGAAAGGAGTGAGCAGGGACTCAGGGAGCTGCAGCTTGAGTGGCTGTTTACCGAGTCAGGAATGAAGGACCTCTTCTCCACTATCGAATCGCAAGGCGAAAACGCGGACGTAGAGAAATTGGCCCAGTTGCCTGTCTTCCGGCCCGAGAGCCTGGAAGACACAGGTAGACGTCTAGACATGTGGCTTCCGAGCGCATTGATGTATGCACTTGAGAACCTGGGACAGATGGAAAGTGAGAGGCTGGCGAGAGAGATAACCGAGGAGTGCGTGGAGCAATTCTGCGAGAAGTTTGAGAGGCTGGAGAGGACGCTTATGGATATGCCTTGTGATGAACCAGCGACTGAAGAAGAGGGAACGGATAGCGAGGATGAGATGGGGAGGGGGTTGAGGAGGTATTTTCCTAGGACTAGTGGGGAGATTAGGGTGTTGCTCAGTTAGACAATGTTGTGACGTAAAGACAGCACTGCAGGCATGATAGAGAACATCGATTACGGACCAGAAGTATACTTCCAAGGTGGATGCACCTCATCTATTTTTGCTGAGAAACGCGGTTACAGTCCTGCTGTAGACTTGTGATCTGCAAATGAAGTGTCAAGTCCTACTGACGCTATCTGTTCAATGTGACGTGTCCGATCACATATGGATACGACACCTCAACACACGCAGACGAAGTTTACAAACCCTCCTACCTCCCAAGCCCCAGCTAGTTCACAATGGCAGCTAGTAGTCCCTCAGATGCGGCACTGCCATCACACTTAGAAGCATGCACTGCCCCGCCCCAATATTCTCAGGCCCAAGTAGTACACGGTGACCCACGTGCAGCGGCAATGCAATGGGCCAAGGAGAAGTTGGCCAGATGCCCAGCTGCGTCCATCCAACCATTATTCCAACTCCCATCTGGACTGAGAGGCAAAGAGCAAAATTAAAACCATCCAGAACCCGGCACCGCCGAGTTCGCCCGGAAGCTCGAAAACATTCCCGGCAATTACCTCAAAGTCCTGCTCTCCCAGCCTGATGAGAAGAAGGATTATGAGAAAATTTTGCAGGTGACGGAGCAGCATAATTTGACGCGTGACGAGATAAAGGAGCTGGAACGTGCTGAACCACCCAACGCGCTTACGGAGGGGGAAATCATTGGACTCTTTGCGATTTTGCTTTCTATGCTGGGAATGATGATTCACGCCAATTTTTCTGCAGCCTAAAAAATGTTCTTGAAACATTAATGAGTAGCGCCCATTTCTTATCATAATGATCGTGGCGGCGGCTGGCGAATTGGTTAGTTGAAGGAAACGTTGGGTTGATAAAAGATATGTCGTTCCTACTGGCAGAGACATCTGGCTTGCAGTTTAGACGGAAGTAAATTTCGATGGTAAAACCTATCAGAGTTGTTGTTAAAGGTGGGCGGAGTCATCGGAAAAGTTAAGGGTAAAGAAACAGGCAAATATGCCACTCGTATATAGTGTATCATTGTCATATCCATGTGGTTTAATACATCACGCAGCCCTCAGCGTCTACCTCTGTCCTCCTCTTCGCCCTCGCCTTCGTCTCTAGGGAGCTGCATCCCCATCATTCCGATCAAATTCCCCCCCGGTCCTGCCATACCAGCCTGGCTCTTAAAACTCTCCAAGAGGTTCTTAGCCAAGTTAAAGTCGATATCCATCTCATCCCCACTTTCGCTTTCCCAATCCTTCTTCTCAAAAGGATTCCTCTTCTCCGTCACAGGCGTCAAACCCAGCTTATCCGGATTCTCCTCAAACACCAACTTATTTTTCGGCGTAGCCATTGGCTTCGGATCCAAATCCAGCGCTCCAGACTCCCTAAGCTCAGCATCCATCTGCTCCATCACTTTCCTCAACTCTTCCGCCTCATCCTCCTCCTCGTCGTCACTATTCAGCTCTTCAACCTTAGCTCCACCTTCGATGCCCTGTCTGATGATCTCGGGCACATTATCCTCTAAATCTTCAATGTCCTCCATCTCCGGCTGCAACCCCATCATCTCCCTCATCATCTTCGCAAACTCCCTTGGATCCAGTACTGGGGTCTCATCATCCTCACTATCACTTTCCACCGCCTCATCAGAGCCCATTTCTTCGTCTTCGTCTTCGTCGTCGTCGTGGTCCATATCATCCATTTCCGCTCCATCAATACCAGCATCCTCATCCTTCAAGAAAGACTCAAACCGCTCAACCATTTTCTTCAAGTCCGCCTGCGTTTTCGAGTCTCCAAATCCCCCATTGTTGTTTCGCGGAGTCCCTGGGGCTGTACCCGGTGGTGGCGGTCCAAAGATAGGTTTCTCTTCACCGTTTGCCCTTGATGGATTGTCCGCATTCTTTTTATTTTGTGCCGATTTGCCCTGTAACTCGGCTTCAAAATCTTCAAAATCGATATCCAGCCACTCCTCTCCATCCTCCCTCTTAACATCCTTCCACTCTGCGATCTCTCTATCCCGTGGTAAGGGTTCACCGGCATCCAAGTCCTCTAACAACACCTGGATGGTGCGGACTTGCCGATTGTCTCGTTTTATACCATCACTGAGCAACATCTCGAAGCCGCTGGTGACTTTCATGCCCAACTCCAGGCTCTCTTTTGCTTTGACCTCTGTATCTGTTTTGCCCTTCTCGGCTTCGAGGAGTAATGATTTCCATAATGGTGGTGCGTCGAAGAGTTGGGATTTTAGCTGTGCGTAGAGGACTTTGGTGAAGCGTACTGATACCATGACGAGGTCTGTAGGCGGAAACGTGAGAGTCGAAGATGTAGAGGTCTGGAGTGGTTTAAGGCCAATTGGGTCGCGGAGGTAAAACGCTTCTGTTGCTGGTGCGATGGCGGCTGGGCATTCATGTAGTATGTATGCGAGTTTGCGGGAGATAGTTATTAATGCGTGATGCAATGATGCAGAAATCTGTTTTGGGTAATTGCGGAGACGGTAGAAAGCTTCATCTTCCAACTGTTGGTTCTGTGACAACAGGCAGGGTTGAGCTTTGATGATTGATAATGCTTTGGGTAATGCAAGAGCTTTCTTCTCAATACGAATCGTAACATCCTCGCTCTCATCTCTCGCTGCGAGACCAATGATTTTGAGCTGGGAGTTGTTGATCCAGACTCTGTTGTCTGCGATTTCGGGGTTGAGCCAGCGGGGGAGGGCGTTGGCGGCTTCGATGAGGAGGAATTCGCCATCTGTGTCAATAACTTTTATCCAGAGGTCTAAGAACTGTTTGCTGAGTTCTCGAAGAAGAAAGACGATGAGCCATTCGTCTTCGACGGAGTCGCCGTAGTTTGTGAGACCTTGGAGGCAGATCAGGTCTGGAAACTGGTTAGTTGCCACGTGAGGAAATAGGAGATGTGAAATTTACCTGGCTGTTGAACCAGCTTCAGGCTGAACTTTTCGCGCTGCCAAATGTACTCCTTCAATAGACTTGTTGTGACCTTCGCTGCCTCCTTCTTCACTTCTTCGAGGCGACTGAGCACTTCTCGTTGAGAAAGTTCGGAGTTAACGATAAATAAAGTATACTCGACTGAATCTTCAGCCAATCTTTTTGGAAACCCATCAAAGCCTTCCCCGAACCATTTGAAATCATCCTTCGGCGCCTCCATTATAATGCATATACAGGTTGTATAATGAAAGACTAGGGTGTTGTTGAAGTTGGATCGTCTCCCAGCTGTGGCGTGGATTCCAATGGGGCGGTCAGATTTAAGGTTTGGCAGGGGTAGCTGGGCTAGTGCCCGAGTGGTGTTAGTGTGGGCAGTTGACGGAAGGTAAACAAAGACGCGACCCTCACCAAAAGTTGCCAGCCAGCACAACACCGTAAACACAGCAACGCGCTCACCTCTATACTTAGGACAACACCAATTGGCACATATGGCTATAGCTTTTGATTACCTTAGCTCATAAACAACTACTCTGTCATAACTACAACGAACTCGAGCTCGTTGAGCTCAAACCAACGCGACAATGGTGCATGGCGTCGTGGAGACCCCGAAGACGGAGGTCGGAAATGCAACATACCTCAACCAGCAGGACTTCGACATGTCGCAAGAACAGTCCTTTATGTCGCCCTCGAAAGATAATCTCAACGTATTCCATCAGATGGGCAACAAAGGACGGGGGTTAAACTTCAAGACACCGCGAACAAGAATGGCTTTTGGCGATAAAGCGAATGGACAGCGCGGATTCGGAGGAGCGGAGTTCACACCTTTGTTGAAGAGCGCGACAACGAATAGGGCTATGATGTTTGGAAAGGAGAACACTGGGATGCCAAAGACGCCAGGGTTCCTGAAGCCGGGAGGACTGGACAACATCGACGAACACGAGTTAACACCTGTACCGACCATGGAGGGCACAATGTACGGAGAAGACTCGGCGGGTAACTCATACGTCAATGGCACACCAATACCGAGAATAGACAGCAGTAGTTTGGCAGACTCACCCATAAACCTCGTTGCGCGACGCAATGGCGGTCCAGACTCACTATCCGATGGCAACCAGCTGTCGCTACGAGAACAGGAGAATGTGATCGATAAGATTGAGAAGGAGAACTTCGGCTTGAAACTCAAGATTCATTTCTTGGAGGAAGCTCTGCGCAAAGCTGGACCTGGTTTCAGTGAGGCTGCACTTAAAGAGAACACTGAGCTGAAGGTCGACAAAGTCACAATGCAGAAGGAGCTTCACCGCTACAGGAAGAATGTGACAGCTGCTGAGCGGGAAGTCGAGTCGTCCAAGCAACAAATCGCCGAGTTGCAGGACAAGCTGAGGAGAGGAGGCCCGAGTCAGGGTTCACAACAAGAGCTGGACAAACTTCGTCGAGAGCTTGGCGATAAGGAGGCGGAAATACAGGAACTATACACGAAGCTTGATGAAGGCGACAAGCAACTTGACGAGCTGGATAAGTTGCGCGACAATGTCACGGACCTTGAGCACGACTTGCGCGAGAAGGATAGACTACTGGACGAGGGTGAGGACAAGGTGGAGCAATACCAGGCGCAAGTCCGTGAGCGCGATGACGAAATCGTGGAGCTCGAGAAGAAGTTTCAAGCTGCCAAGAAGCGCGAAGCCGACCTGAACAAGGAACTATCGGAGGAGAAGATTGACGAGGCAAAGCAAACAATTGCTGAGCTTCAGCAAGACATCAAGAAGCTCAAGATTGAGCTCGGAGAAGCAAAGGACGAGCAGGAAGAAGCACTGCGCGAGAAGGAGCGCGCCGCCAGCGACCTGGAGGAGTTGCAAGACGAGTTGGCGAACAAGTCCGTCACGTCCAAAGGTCTGTCCAGGCAAATGGAGGCGAAGGCCCATCGACTACAAGATGAGCTGGAGGAGCTGAAGGAAAACCATGACAATCTGCGGGAGAGCCACGAGCATCTGGAGCACGACCAGCAGCAGAAAATTGAGGCAGTACAAAGGCTTCAGCAACGCATCACAGAGCTCGATAAAACAGGCAAAGAGAGAGAGCAACAGCTGAGGGCTCAACTCGAGGAAGCCATCAAGGAGCGCGACAATTTTCAAAGCCAGAACCAGGCGGTTGGAGGTCAACTTGATGCGACGATCAAGAACCTCAGAAAAGAGCTCGAGGTAGCCATTATGGACCGCGATCATGCCGAATCTGAGAAGCAACAGCTAGAAGCTCAATACCAGCAGCTTGAAGAACAGCTCGATGCCTTCGAGCGCGAGCTTCGCGACAAGACGGATGAAAGGGATCTTCTGCAAATACGCCACGATGCACTTACGCAGGAGTCTAGCGGTCTCCAAAGAGAGCTTGCTAGGACAAATGAAGCTATGGACGAGCTGAAGCATGAGCTTGATCATGAGAAGACGCTTTCTTTGAATAGTGAGGCACAGATCAAGGAACAGTACAAGGCTGAGATTGACAATCTTCATGATGTGGTGGAAGACCTTCGTGCAGATCTCGGCGAGAAGGAGCGCCTCTATGACGACGACTTGGAGAAGTGGGAGAAGGAGAACCGCAATTTTCAGTCGCAACGTAAGGCCGCAGAAGACCAAGCTGCTGATCTCAAACGCACTGTGGAGAACTTGCAGGCGGTTGAGGGTAGTCTGTCTGGGAAGGAGGCTAAGCTGCAAGAGGCTACCAGGATCGAGAAGGAAAGAAATGCCAAGGCTGAAGCTTCGCTCAACAAACAGGTTGAGGAGCTTAAGCAAGATTTGCAGTCTCGCCAGCGCACTCTGGAGGACGTCAAGCAGGAGCTCGCCAATGTTCGTGAGGAACTGAGGCTCAGCCAGCGTGAAGAGAGGGCTCTCCACGAGAAGGTTGAGGCTCTGGAGGACGAGATCGATGTTCTGCAGACGGAGAAGGACGACGATGCTGAGAGAGCACAAGAGAAGATACGTGTAATTCAGCAGCGTGCCAATAACCTTGAGAAGCAGCTTGACAGCTACAAGGTCGAGCTTGAGAATGCCTCTTCAAGACCGACACGCACTTTCGCTGAGCAACAGAGCTCCCAGTTGAGATCAGTTGAGGACAAGCTGGCACAAATGGCTAAGAATGAACAAGAACTCAAAGACCAGCTCTCGAAACTTCAAATCGAGATGCGTAACCTCATGAGCCATACCACTGACATCGAAGTCGAGCGTGACGAGGTCAAGACTCAATTACGCGAGATCAGGTCGACGGGCGACAAGGACCACATTCGTGCGGACCAGGAGAAGATCGACCTCCGCACTGCCAAGGTCAAGCTGGATCTTGAAGCCCGCCGTCTTCGCGATGAGGCACAATCCCTCGTTGAACAGAAAGCAACACTTGAAGCTGAGCTACGTGTCACCCGCGAAGCGGCGGAAGATGAGCGTTTGACATACAAAGAAAAGGATCTCGAGTATCTCAAGAAAGACGTGGTAGCTCGCGAGACTATCCGCGATCTCAAACGCCAACTCGACGAGACAGAGAGACAAGCACACAACCTCGAAATCTCCCTCTTACAAACTTCATCACCACATTCCTCGATGTCCAGTTCAGGCCGTAAGAACGAGCTCCTGGAAGTCCGCACCCAACTCGCAAACGCCCACCAAAACATCAAAGACCTACGTGAACAGATCCGCAAAGCCGAGCGGGAGGCAACTAAGAAACTTTTCGCCGCACATGCCGACCTGCAGCACAAGACAGAGGAGTGGGAACAAGACCGCTTTACCCTAGAGCGCCAACTACAAGCTGCACAAGCGGCAAAGCCAGAGCTGGAAGCTAAGAATGCGACTGCGGAAATCAGTGTCAATAGGCTGAAAGCAAAGGTGCAGAGGATTGAGGAGGAGTTGCAGAATGAGAGGAGGAATGCGGAAGGGGATAGGACGATGGCGCTTGAGAGGGAGGATTTACATGAGATGCTTAAGGAGAGTCAGATTCAGTGTGAGCAGTTGGAGATGGATATGGAAGCGAGGGATACTACTATTAAACGGTTGACTGCTGCTGAGGAGGAACTTGGTGCCCAGCTGCGCAGAGTCAGGGAGGAGAGAAATTCTCAGCGCGAGAGGGCCGATGAGGCTATGAAGGAGTTAAGGAGATTGGAGCACGACTTTGAGGCTGTACAGAGGGAGTGGGAGGCTGAGAAGATGAACCTTACTCGTGTCGTTCGCTTCCCTAACAACAGCATAAGCGACATTCGCGAAGACGAACGCGAGCTCGCCAGACAAGAACTGGAAGAACTCTCCAAACGCCATGTCAAGGAGTTACGTGGTCTGGCAATGCAGATCGAGTGGCTCCGTGCCCGCTGTCGTCGCGAGGAGGGGCTGAGAGCCGACGCAGCATTCGCCAAGAGGTTCATGGTGATGCAGATCCAGCTTTATGGTGATTGGTATGTCGCCATAACTCCATCTCTTCTTATTATTTTGTGTGATGCTTGGAGTGTGGGGACATATGCTAATAATATACCAGTAACGCAGCAGACCTCCAAGTCCTCCAACAAATGGGCATCACCCCCGACACCACCCGCCGTCCAACAGGCCCATCATTCAAGCGTGCTGCTCTGCTCGTACTGGCAACGGTGCGCATGCGTCGTGGCGCTGAGGCGTGGTCTAAATCTCGCAACATACATAACAAGCTTGTGGGCAAGTTGGAGAGTATGAGGCGTATTGAGGCGCCGCCAGCGAGCCGCGGTGCTGGGAGAGGGGATGAGAGACAGGACAGGCATAATAGGGGCTTGAGCACGCCGAGAAGGACGAATTCTGCACCAAAATTGATGAATAGTGTTACGCCGCAGAGGAAGACATTGCAGGATACATTGGCGTTGGTTGCTAGTGCTAAGGATAGGAGGGTTGATCAGTTGAGGGGGGAGGGAAGGAGAAAGTATTGAACAGGAAGCAAGCGAGCGAAAGGACGGGATATGGAGGATTGCGATCAATGGGGCTGTGTTATATATCATGAAACCTGTGTAGGGCCTGGGTTAGGAGTCATTTGACTTCGTCAAGCAGGATAACATTGGGCGGTGTTAGAGTTCCGTATGTTCGAGCGGCCGTTCTAGGTCATTGTGTAGTACAGTTGAATACCAAGGTTACCTGATGCGTTTCGAGGAAATCTCACCAGTATCGTTATGGCGGGCTCGACATTGCCACAACAAATGATTTTACGATAAACGCACTTTATTAAACACTGTTATACCAATCGATTGATACGCAAATTCACCCCACTCAGTCTACGTATTCATTTCCCTGTGGCTCCACCGGTGCCACCTCTCAACGCCACCGTCACAATCACGTCCCCGGCTCCTTTTTCCACCTACCACTTACGAGTTACCACTTGGGTACGTCGGATTCCTCACATCCTCACGAGCACACTGTACTCCCTCTGCCAACACTCCTGGCACTTGAAATTTCCGCCTCCCCACTCAGTTGCACGCGTATTTCCCGGGCACGAAAGCATATATTCCAAGTTTATTCCTCCTTCAGTATTCTTCTTCCTCTCTTCTGAAATAACGTCATGCCAGGTGTAAGACGGCAATTGGTTATCCCAGCCGAGGCGGGCTTTGCAAGCGTAAGCCGTGTACCGGGTGTGGGAGCAGCAGGGACTGGTGTCGGTGTCTATGTAGCACATGATGGTATTTTGTTAACTGATTCATAGGTTGGCTGGGCTGTGCTACTTTGATAGTGTGAATGGGTAACGGTTAGTCTGATGAGATCGAAGTCCTGGAGACCACGTTGTGAATGGGCTCCGAGGACAAGAGTCCACCGGCCTAATTCGGGAACAAGAGTCCCGATTAAAGGACTGTTCAGAGATCAAGTAACATGTTGACGCACCCTTGAGGTTGAGGATAAAGATAATCCTGCCTCGTTTACCACGAGTCAGGTAATAAAGGCAACACCGCCATTGTCCATTACGGAAGTCCAAAAATAGATCCTGCCCTTCGATGCCGCTTTGTCAAAGGAACACGACCTTGTTGGGCGGCCCTTTTGTAAAATGCGCTAATAACAGATAAAGTGGATATTTTATATAGGGCGCAAGCGAGCCTGGCTGATTCTCACAGCCAACAAGATGGATATATGAGAAAACAATCAACACTGGCACTTTTGCGATCACCAACACCCCGGCAACCCTTGCCCTGCTTTCTCCCCTCACATCGGAAAGTCGGTTGGGAGCGATGAGGTAGTCAGTTCTCACTGTTGGTTGAAACAGTGGAGAGAGTGATGCGCCAAAATATAAGAATGATTTCCTCTCCTGATTAAAATGAATTCTCTCCCCCTTATCCAAACGTCGGTGTAGAGGATGCTCGGCCAGACATCTTACGAGCTTTTCAACGCCGTGGAGCATATAAGAATTGATAAAATTGACACCGACAAGATTGACGGCAACAAGGATATGCTAGAAGATGCTCGAGGCTTCGAGGGACACCTTTTGTAACTACCGACTCCTCTTTCAACCTCGGAAGGATCTAACGAAACCCCTCAATGACACGCCAACGATATCCCAAATTCCTCACCGTGGCAAGTTAACCACACTCATATGTCAACCTCCTCCTTTATTGCGCATCGCCACTATTGGAATGGATTGAGATTGAACGGCCCTATGCGAGCCTTGGCCCAATGGTTATTGGGGAACCTGTGACAACCAGCAACTCATTGTGATGCATCAATGCCACCTCCTGCACAATATTCGCGACCATACTGGCGACGGTGAGAAATACTTCTATTCTCCAGTTACACCTCCAATTACACAACCAAATCTACCCATCCTCGACTTTGGGGCGGGCGACGGCAGTTGGGTAATGGAGGCAGGAAATCAGTTTCCTATTTTAAGTACAAAGTCAGCATCCTGTTTCCGCCCGAGCATGGCTGATCTAAGGGTGCGGCAAGCTGATTTGACTGGCGGCAACATCTTTCCTGTGCACGGCGACTATATCCCACCGACCCGCACGTTGGCGAAATAGTGGTCGTCATGACCTTATCCATCTCAAGTTGATGTGTGTTATTTTCACGTCAGATGAATGGGATACGGTATATCGGCAGGCGTACGACAGACTAGAGCCTGGCGGAGGGGTCGGTATGTACTTCCCTCTTTTGTTGCAACCTTCAGGAACCCTCCTCCAGAGCACTCGAGCCTCAAGTCACCATCGTGAGCCACGGCAGCAGGTTCCCTACAGACTCCCGTCTTGCATGCCGACCCAACCTCGTATCCTGGCCATCCAACGCGCCGAGAAATCAGTGGACATATGGGAAGGGAAAGGGACCGAATAAAAGCCGTCGGCTTCCTCAACGTGCACGAACGAACGGTGGTCCCAGAAGGAGATGTGGCGCTAGAAAAAGTCGGTGGACGTGAAGTAGACGGAGTAAGATGAATTTGCATATCAATCGATTATTATAACAGTGTTCTCATAAACGTCCGTCTATATGTAAAATCATTGACCGTGGTTGACTCGCGACCTCATAAACTCTCCTCCAACTGCCATCAACAAGACTTTTCTTCTTCAAGCACAGCTGCTCCTGCATCTCGTGTCCTTCGGTATTTACGTCCCTTACTTACCTTGGCAATCTTCTTCGCTCCAACGATCCGGTCCGTCATCAGTGCGGCGCACTTACGAGATGGGAACCTGCACGAACAGCACTATCAGTACCTCATTCTACTCACTCACTCCCTCATCAAAGACAAATCCAATCTCAAAAAAGAATGAATCATACCTTCTCCCTCAGCGTCCCCATCCACTGCTGCAAACTAACCCCCTGATCCGCCCTATCCTCCACCAACATCGTCTGGGCCCACAACTTCAAAGACGGATCCCCGTCCTCCTTAACAATATACAAATGTGGCAAGACAATCGATCCAACCCCAAAGGACTTATAATCCCTGCACTTAGCCATCACCGCACGGATCCGCTCATTGAAATCATTGTCGAGCTCCGGCATCGTCGCCTTGCCAACCTTAAGCTGTGTGCGGTCCTGGAGGCCAAAGACGTCCTCGAGAAGTTGTGGGACTGTGTCGCGACCCACCCAGAGAAACTGCGTCTGCCCGTCTGTGATGAGGTAGAGGCCGTATGGGACAAGCGCCATTGAGGAAAGGTTGACAGGTGGTGGAAGCTCGATCTCGCCCGTCTCCTCGTTTGGAACTCCAGAGTTGTCTGGCATGTCATGGAGGGAGTACATGCGAGGGTAGATATACTGCATCATAAGTGGCAGCGGAAGCGTAGACAACAAGCAGAGTGCTGCAGAGCGGAGGTCAGATGGGATCTGTGTCGACTTGCGGAGACCGACGTTCTTGATAAGTCCCAAGAACAGGGCTGGGAGGCCGCGGAGGTTAGCTGGAAATTGGAGGCCGCCGCCCCCCATGTTGCCGCCTGCGAGCTCCTTCTTGAAGGTCTGCAGGAGCTCGATGAGCTTGGATTGCAGGGCGTCACGGGCAGCATCCAGGCCGCTGGAGAGGGCGCGCTCAACAGCCTTGTGCGAGAAGTACTGGGTAGTTGCCAGCTGGTCGGCAGAGGCGTAGACATCGGCCAATACTTGGGTGGTTGGGAGTGCCAAGGTCATGACTCTGATTCTGCGCTCGCCGTTGCTGGTGGTGTGGAGAACTGCGGTCTGCATGCAGACGAAGTTCTTGGTGAGAGACTCATCGATGGCGACCTCGACGACGTATGCTTGGTCGCGTGGGAAGGCTGGGAAGGCGCAGAGATCGGAGCTGCGGTTGAAGAAATTGCCATAAAATGTGTTCATTCTGAGACCAGTGGTGGCGCGGACACGCAAGACTGCCTCAAGGCCGATCTCGGCAGAAAGGTAGTCGCTGAACTCGGAAGCGAACTTGATGGCGTCCTCGCTGCGCACGGCACTCCATCCAGGGTAGAAGTAAGTCTGACCTCCGGTATATCTTGGCAGGTTGCTCAATGAGGCAACATCCTGGTATTGTGACGAGAACAAGAACATATCAATAGAGACCTGGTTCTTCGAGCACTCAACAGCAAAACTCTTGTAAAAGCTGTTCTGAGTCTGCAGAAGACCACTCTCCTTGCTGGTTCCCAACACCTTCGGATCCTCTCTGACATCCAGCTTTCCGAAACCAATGTTTGGCATAGTCGCAGAAAGCACACAGAGCTTTCCACCAAGTGGTGAGATCAGCCTGTGACCAGCACGGAGAGCAGAGCCCATACACGACTGTGTGACGTGGTTGTTCTGGAACATGGTTGGCAGTTTGCCAAGGAAGTTCTCGATGTTGAGGCGGGCCTCAGACAATGGGACCAGGAGGTCCTGTGGAGTTGGCAAGAATGGCTCATCCAAGTCGCTGACAACCATCATGCTTGGGTCAGAGATTTCCTCACCATCCTTCGAAATGGAGAAGAAGCTCAAGCTCGAGTCGACAGCCATAAATCCGAGACGAGTTCTGCGATCGGCATTTGGTATCCTGTTGAGACTATCCAAGATGGTGCGTGCTGCGGTAGCCAACAGACCGTTGTTGACAGCATTGTAGCTGACATCGAACATGAAGAGGTAGACCAATGGCTGCGGTGGGCGAACCATGTATTCCTGTGGCGCAACGAACTCGACGACCGAATGATTCAATTCAGCTCTTTGCCATCTATCAACACTCTGTTGCGTTGCCGCGTCCCAGTCGAAGCCTTGTGGCACGTCATTTGTCAAGTTACACATATTACATCTCCATCTGTGACCATTGTCCAAAAAGACGACGTAAGGGTTGATATAGGAGCGACATCTCCTGCAGCGGGAGATGAGCTGGTCCTCAACTACTGGGATGGAATCCTCGGCGTCATGTAAAGAGCTGTATGGCTGGATGACGAGCGCGAATGGGAGCTTCGACTTCTTGAGAAGAGAGTTTGTGGTTGGAACTGCGTTAAGGGTAGAGCGCACGTATTTTGGAGGGCAATTTGCGTTCGGCGAAGGTGTGACACTAGCCTGTTATACTGTTAGAAGATTGTTGGCGTTTAGACGTAGAAGTCACATACATTTGCTGGAAGAATAATTGGTGGTGGTGGTAATTGAAGCTCAGCAACTTGGAATGGCTGATTGAGCAAGTCCGTAGGATACAACTGGTTCAATGCAAGCTTCTGAAGGCCTGGCGCAGACACAGTCTGTGGTCCACCAATTGCCATTCCTCCCATTCTTTGAGTGATTCCTGCGACGCCTGGCGCACCTGGACCTGGGTATCCCTGCTGGTCTGCTGGAATTTCTGGAGCTTGGTATCCTCCAAGTCCACCCATGGCAGAGGCGCCAAACTGTGAAGCTGGAGGCGGGTTGTCGAGGTATGGCTGGTTTCCAGCATATGTTGGTGGTTGGACTGGTGGTGCGAAACCGCCATATGCGCTTCCAGCTGGTGCACCAGCCGGGGTGAATGTGTCATCCGGTCCAGCTTGTGGGGCATTGGCTGGTGGAACGTTGCCGCCAGTTCCAAACTCGAAAGCTTGTGCAGCATATCTGTTCTTTTTCTTCGTCTTGCCATGGCCGTCATGGTGTTGCTCTGGCTGTTGTGGCGGGGCACTTTCGAAACCAGGCTGTGGCTGCTCAGGGTATTGTGGTTGCTGCTGTCCGTAGGGATCCTGCTGAGGATATCCCTCGGTAGGATAGCCCTGTTGAGGCGCCGACATGGTTGTTTGTAGTGGTGTAGTTATAGTTAGGTATGTCGTCGAGTGTCGAGGACGGAAGCGGTATGATAGTGATATGGTAGCTATCTCCTTAGCCTGGAACGAACTACACACATACGCCAGCCGCGCGGGACACAGTGTCCAACCAAGCTCCGCCTGTCATGCACTTCCCCAGAATCAGCCACAACATCACGTGCAACTATCATGGCTGAAGCCTCAATGCCAAGTGATTAGATTGATTGGAGATAAGGGGCTGGCCATGCCGTCGGATCATCTTGCGAATGCCGATCTAATCTGAGCGGGATCTCGCATGCACTTGAAGCGCCCGCTTGTCTAAAGCTCTTGGAGAAGACTATAATATCAGCATTATACCAATACTACATACATTCTTTCCGCGAACCCCACACGCAACTCTTTCCTTTCATCGTTGCGATTACTGCCTTGCTCCCCATTCATAAAATACACGAATACACCTCTGCAACTAACTCAATATCACTGCGTCTCGGTCCTGATCCATTCCCAACCATGGCGACCGAGCACGCAAACAACACCGACCCAAGTCCGATTGCACAAATCCACGAAGCATTGAGTGTAGTACACAGTCCATGTAGTACGAATGATGCGCGCCAGCAGGCAGGAACTTTCTTGGAGGAGCTTAAGTTGGACAAGAACGCTCCTTATCACGGTTTCACTCTCGCCTCCGACAAGAGCCAGCAACCAGTCGTCCGTCACTACGCACTGTCGCTCATAGAAAACGCCATCAGACACAAATGGTTCGACTATTCAGACGAGGATGCAGACGTCTTGCGCCAATGGGTCATGCAGTTGTCGGAGCAGATCGTGGCAGACGATCCGTTATATATCAGGAATAAGACAGCTCAGTTATGGGTCGAAGTTGCAAAGAGGAGTTGGGGAAATCAGTGGATAAACATGGACGAAATGCTGGTACAACTCTGGGAAACTGGCTCAGTAGTTCACAAGGAGTTCGTACTCTTCGTGCTTGAGAATCTCTCAGACGAGGTCTTCAACAAAGAGGATGGCTCTGCAGCCATGAGAGAAGCCGTCCTGAGCAAGGCTTGCGTCGAAATCTTCACGCCAGCACAAGTCCTTCAGGAGGCTTTTCCAAATCGCATTACAGCTCCAGCCGTGCGCTTTGGTACCGACGGTTGGCTAGTGAGGCTGGGCCTATTCCTGGAGCAATGCATTGATAGCGGTGTACAGGACAACGGAGAGAGCCGTAGCTGTGCTGTGAAAATCTTAGCTGTTTTCAAATCCGTGCTCCCATGGGCTATTCCGAGAGCTATTGCAGCCGCATCCTGTGTATCACACATTTGCCAGAGCTTGGCTGCTCCAGATGTGAAGGTTCAAGTGGTATGTAGTATGCGGGAAGTACCTCAAATATAGCTAACGGACTACAGGCATCTGTCGAAGCCCTGCATGCGCTATACAGCCGTCCACATCTGAGCGACGAAGAATACCAGGAGCTCGTCTGTCCAATCTTCCTCACACAAAGGGTCGATCTGCTCCGCAGAATATATGAGTGGTCTATCGTGGATCCACAAGACATCGACGAGGAGAAGTACTTGCTATCAAAGAAGTTCTCTGAGGTAAGGAGTCCGTCCTCTGGCATCGATTAGTACTGACTGATTGACAACAGATGATGTCCAAGCTCGGCAACTTCCTTGAACAATACCAAAGCTTCATGCCACCAGACATCGACCTTCCTAATCTCCTAAATCTTTTCTTTTCTATTGTCCAAAATCAGAGTTTTGTCGTTGCGATACCCGTCCTCGTTACATGGACACATTTACTACGTTCGGAGGCCATCACAGAGAAGGCCAACCACTTAATTGCGCCACTGCTGCAACTGTGCAGCTCGAGGCTTGTTCGCTACGAACAGTTACCAGAAGATTCCGAAGACCCAAGTTTGGTCCTTTTGTTGGAGGATATAGACACCATACCAGAGAGACACGCATTCCTTGGCAACTATAGACGATACAATGTAGCAGTCATCGAGCAGATCGTGAGGAGGAAAACGGCCGATGCTATTTACCACATCTTGAGCCAGGTGTGGCAGACGCTGGAGCATCTTTACGACCATAACACTTCGTTCTCAGTTGAGAACTACTCGAAGAACTCTCCCGCACTTCTGCAAGTTGATGGACAGCTCACTGTCATGGAGGCGGCACTGAAAGGCTACATACGCTGGAGAGATGGAGCAGGAGACCGCTCACAAGAACACGAGGCGCAGAGACAGAAGATGGAGGACGACTTTCAAGCATGGTGCGAACGACTTCTGGCACTGAACTTCGAAGACCCGTTGATCAGAAGACGTATTTTGCAGCTTGCGGTGCAGTTCGCCACATCCATCCTGGACAGGAAGCCCGCTTTCATGCTGGTTGTGCTTGACAATATCTTGAACACCCGACCACAGGAAGTACCTGAGCACAGAGCCTACACAGATGCGGTAAAGGAATTGAAGACTGATCTCACACACGAACTGTCTCGCTTAGGATCTAAGATGCCGGACCAGCTGCTAGAGGTCTACGACGAGCTGGAGGCCAAGATCGCCCAAATCGTGGCTGCTGGGGGATTGGACGAAAGGCAGTCGACATCATATCAGACGTTCCTGTTCAGCATCATCCATCGCGCCAAAGGCATAAATCCGGATGCTCGTATGGCCCGCCTTCACAGTATCATCCAGCCTGTTGTACAATCATGGCAAAACCCAGCACTTACTGCCGTTATATCTTCGTTTGGGGGTTTCTGTGATATTCTCGGCATGGGCAAGGTTAATGACTACCTTGTCAGCCGCCAAGTACATAAGATTGCCGATTGGGGTACCTTCGACCTTGACGAGGAAGGATTGGCCATTCAAACCGAGCTCCAGGAGCGCGTCAAGTCTTTGCCGTTAAGACAAACGAAGGCGTTCCTCTCTTCCTCCACAGAGAGAATCGCCAAGAACAGTGACATCCATAAAACAACTTGCGCTCTCTGGGCTGATTCAATTCCGATCCTTCTTCCAGACCTGTTGAAGCTGCTAGAACATGCTCATGCATTCAACAACCCGCAAGCTTGGGCCGGTCTTCCAGCCGAAATGCAGCCAATTGTGCCGCGTATCCTAACCGATCGCTTCTGGCAGTCCGGGATCTCAGGAGGAAGCCGAGATGACTTCTTCGCTCGCGTTTCAGGCACGAGGACCACAATGGAGGGCATGGCGTCCTCCATTCGCGGCACCGTCAGAGCTGTAAGAGAAGCCGCATACTCCATTTTGTTCAGCATGAGCAAGATGAACAGCCACTTCTACGGCTTCAATGGACTTTCTCAGCCTCTTGCTGAAGCACTCTTCACGAATGCGCCATTTTTGTCTTCGAACCAGCTTATCACACTTCTTGGTCTCACAAGAGGGATGGTCGACGAGTGCCCACCAGAGCTGCGTCAACAATTTGTTCCTCCGATCCTTTCCAGCTGTTTCCGCCAAACTGACATCAAGATTACATCCGCTTGGGCGGCACTCGACTCTCGTCAACAGCAAGCATCTGCCGAAGACGAATTGACGGAAGAGATGAAAGAGGAATCCCTCCTTCGCCAACTGACCAACACTGCCGTGATGATGGTAGCCTCCCTTTTCGACCCACACCGTCTAAATGGTATACATTCCTCTCGTTACAGACCCCCTCTTCTCCTCCGTCTCGCCCCTTATAATACCCTGCTGGGCCTTCCAGCGTCTAACACTCCCTCTGCAGAAGGCGCTGAGTCTGTTCATCCAGTAAAAACGCTCGATCAGTACGATGGTGCTTATGGTCCAGGAAGCATTCCACTTTCACAGTACCCAACCATCCGCCGTTTCTGCCTCACAGACGCATCCATCCTCGAGCCGCTCATGGTGTTTTCCTCCCACGCCATCCGCATGCGTGACACCCGTTCCTGCGGCGTCATCCTCCGCGTCTTCCGCTCCATCGTCCCCGAATTCGCCAGCACCCGCGACCCGGGCAACCCAACCAACATCCAAATCCGCGAATACATATCCACCGACGTCCTCAAGAACGCCATCTCCTCCCTCCACGAACCCTATTATGTAGACCTGCAGAAAGACATCGCGCAGCTGATTGCTACGATTATGGTGAGTTATTGTGGGTTAACGGAGACGCCTAAACAGGTGCTGTGTAGCTTGCCGGGAATTAGGGAGGATGCGGTGGATAGATGTATTGAGTATCTTGAGCGCATGGGGGTGCAGCAACGCCAGCAACGGGCGCTGGTACTAGACTTGTTGAGGGAGGTTAAGGGGGTCAGTATTAATGAGATGGGGAAGATTAGGAAGGTGGATAGGGTTGTGAGGAAGGAGAGGACGAGGATGCAGGAGGAGTTTATGATGAGTGAGGAACAGAGGAGGGCGGTGGAGGCGGAGAAGAAGATGAGGCAGCCGAGTCCGGAGTTGGAAGGTGTGGGGGATATGTTTGGTGGTCAATAAGGGGTCAATGGGAGGTGTTTGGATTTTAATACCCGTGGGTGGTTCTGTAGACAGATAGAGAAAACAGTTTCCATAAGATCTTGATCAAGCCCTCCCCTGGTAATTGGACGACAATCGTTGTCTGCAGGGTAAGGACTTGTAACGTCAGGTAGCTTGAGCATTACTTGTGAGGTACCTGACATTTGGCATCTAGCCACCCTCGTCAGCCGACTCTGGCAAGGAGAACTACAATGTTTGCAACAATTTAGTCTCAGTCAGCTAACCTGTTAACAGCGCACAGCTACCTTATGCTTTGCACTGGCGAACAGAGCAGGCTTTGGCTTCGGATTACTTTGTGTAGGTTGGTTCCTCATGCCATTGCCCTTCGGCGCGGTATCCTCCCAAAACTCTCAGCGAGTATCCTCTAGAGATTCCTTGCGGCTACTTGGCTCCACATCGCAGAAAGCTAGACGATACATCGGTTTTTGTTCGTCTCGCCTCTCGCCTCTCGCTTTCCAATCAGTCTTCAATGGCTTTTCTCTCTTCCTCCTGGGCCTTGGCGGAGAACTTGGAAGGCTTCTTCGTACACCGCGGTGAACTCAATTTGTCGTAAATCGTCTCGTTGTGCCATTCCCGTTCCACCCTTTCTCGGTGTCTCAGTGCCTGTTGTGGAGCATATGGTATAAAAGACTATATATGGCGATCCTCTTTTGACAGCGCTGACTCTGAGCGGGAGGTGCGAAGATGGCATCTGCGGACTCGAGGTCGGCGGCACTCGTCCGCTTACTCTTTCCGGAGGTTTTCAGTGCGGAATTAAGCACAAGTGTATTGGTCTTTGCTCCTCCCTCGGTCATCTGCACTGGCGAGCTTGAGGGAATGCCGTAAGGATCTGCTCTGCTAATGAGGGATTCCTTGGTCGCAGTGTTCTTGCGATATAAGGCTGGGGTTTGAGATGGGCGACTAAACCTGCTTTTGTTCTGGATGTTGAGTGCGTGGTCTTCCTGGCTGCCTTCAATTGTGTGCATTATAGGTCCGGCGCGTTTTATCTTGGGTTGTTTTGTTTTAGGGCGTCTGCCAATGTAATAGATAATGTATTAACGCTGGTCTTGCCGCGCTTCAACTTGTTTCCTCCAGTCTTGGAAGTTGGCGGGGAGATCTCGATAATCGAAGCGGATGGCGATGTAGCGGTAATTTGTGTCGCAAAGGTAGTCGTCTCAGGCATGTAATGGTATGCTCATCCATCATTAGCGAGAGAACCGGAGCTGAGGCTGAAGATTGATGTGGGAGTGTGGTATGAGAGGTGTAGATGGTTGGTTTCTTGGTGTTAAACGAAGATTTTGGTTGAATACTGCGGAGTCTAATCAATAGAGGTCAGTGGAATTGTCCGCTCTGGCTAAAATTCGAGGCGAACAATCAACTGTGCATGTAAGATACGAATTGGTGGGCAGGTTGGCGGAATGGAGGGAAATGGAAGAGAAGTATGTACTTGTTGAGCCCGTGCCGAGCATCAACTGGTTATCAACACTCTCATGCGTGCTTCTGAGCCCTTGTGTGGGGCCACGGGAACGTAAATTGACAGTCTTGTAAAATAGCTTAGATTTGACGCAAGGACCAATTGATATCCGCCGCCTTGAAGTTTTGTCGTTGCATTTTAAGTTTGGCGCTTGATTTCCCAAGTAATTTTCATACCGGCAATCATGCTTTGCAATTAGAACTCTGAGGGAGGTGTGTCATTTTGAAGCACAAGATACCACAGAACCACCTAACTATCACGACCACCAGGTCTCCAAACGCTAACCAGTTTCAAACCGCCATGTGTTCTTGGTTAGTCGAAGGCGTCATTTTCAGCCTTCAGCCGTTCCCACTCCTTGATCTTCGCCTCCCTCTCTTCACCTTCCTCCATCCTACCGACCTCATTGAACAACATATCCATCCTTCTGAGAATCTCTCGCTTAGCCTTCAACTTCTCAATCTCCCTTCTCTGCTGACCCTCAATACCGTCCAAACCCTCAATTACAAATCTTCGACTTCAGGGATTCACCTGAACTCCCACAATCACCTATACCACCTTTATGTAAGTTGAAAGCCAGTAGCGATCTCAAGCCCATTAGCCAACCACAAGCCCTTACGGCCCTTCGCCGCCATACCGTCAAGCTGAAGTTTACCACCGGTCTCACCACCTTCATCCTCACAGCCGGCTGTCTCGTCTTCGACGACGCCTACAAATGGCCATGGTCCACCGCCTCTTGGTCGGGCGTCAGCATCCGCTGGAAAGCAACCGTTGACGGCCGCTTGGTCGACAACAACAAAGTGTTTCTCTCTGAGGTCCTCTCCCCCAAACCTTTCTCTCCCTTCTCATATCGCACCCCACAACAATGATGAGTTCGGACTTGGATGGGTATGGGTGAGTATCATGGATTGACGGTAACAGTTGACCAGGTCGTCTGCACAATTAAAGGCGACTTCTCACGCCGTCAACAGACCTACATGTCCTGCATCGAAAGTCACTACGCCTGGATCTGGCTCAGCAGCGCGTTCACCAACGATGGCGAGTTCTTCAAGGGCGAGTGAGAATTTCCGCGGGGTACACCTTCCCACGAAGGATGAGGGGAGAGGAACAAGAGATGAGGAGGTCAGTGCGGAGGCTAGTGAACTGCGACTGACAGAAGTAGGCTTTGACATCAACTCCCAGTATCTTGATGCCTATTACTATTTGTATGCTGCCAAATACGACTGCGACAAAGAGTGTGCCGTGAGTCAGGCCCGAACGATTAGTATGAACCCGAGATTGGATGTACTAACATCAGTTAGTCTTTATGAATTATCCCAGGAGCCGTCTTGCACACGTTCATGAATACCGTAAACCAGCGCCATCGACGAACGCCGGAAGGTGAGCCTCGCTTACGATCACATAGCTAGTGTTGCTTCGAGTCTGTGGCACTCATCGGCTTCACCTGGTGGTTCCAAATTGAAGGGAGGATATCAGAATGCGTCTCTTACTTAACAGCTTGATGACCGCACTGATATTCATACCCATACTTCATTTTCGCGGATCCGAAAGTGCTTGTGACTGGCACGTGGTACCCAGGAATGCCATCTATTACAGGACATTTGCCCGCGGCCGGTATATCTACTTTGCTTCAGCTATAACCTTTTCCCGCTGAGCGTGAACCATACGATATTCCGTCATGCTTTTGTGCTACCATCCGTTAGCATGAGAAGCCATCATTGTGCCTGGGCCCACTAACCCTTGACACAGTTTTGAGTCCCGGTCTTATTTCTGCCTCGTTTTCAAGCTCTTCGACAAAGGGCTAAAAGTTCTTTCTTGCGGACTGTTTGTGCTGTAACCATATACATTCATTCACTACCTATATGATGCCGCAATCAATGCAGAACTCCTTAACACTAGTACCACAACCTAACCCAGCCGTCATGCTCTATACGCCAATCCACAGTCCTACATCTTCCCATTGGCAGCTCAGCTTTTCTCCTCAGCCTATCTGCTTTCCCCCCTACCAATTCCTCACATCTTCATCGACTTCCCTTCTCACAAGCTCAACCACCCCTCTCCCCAAACTCCCTAGCCCACTCCTCATACTCCCTCAACCCATTCTGGCTCACACTCGGTCTAATATTCACCAGGCTCGCCTCAAAATCCCCCAGTCCAATCGGCCGAATATCTTCCATCGTCATATGCAGCAACGCTTCACCGAGACTACGCAACGGGCCCATCGCGGCGTCCTTGGCTAGAGCTGTTATGTCTGAGCCTGAGAAGCCTAAGGGGTGTGTAAGTGTGGGACCAAAGGGTAAATGTATAATGAGTAGAGAGATAAGGTAGACGGGATTGGGGCTAAGGTTGGAAGGGGGGCAGGACTTACCATCTGTGATTTCGACGAGTTTATCCAGCTCATCCGCAGATACAGAGTGGTTTTGGTGGCCTAATAAGTGCTCAAGCTGCACCTTCCGTGTTTCGGCTTCAGGTAACGGGATATACTGCCTCCTCACAAATCGTCGCCTAGCAGCATCGTCAATAGCCCATGGCATGTTAGTGGCCGCTAGGACAAGTACCCTTGATGCGTCTCCTCTCTCCTTCTCCTTCTCAGACTGCTCTCTACCCGCCGCTGCCCTCTGCAGATCACTCCACTGAATCAAAAACTCTGTTTTGATGCGTCTTGTTGCTTCATGCTCACCTGACCCGCTGCGTGAGGAGAGGAGAGAGTCGATCTCATCCACGAATATGATACTCGGCGCCAACTTCTTCGCCAACAGAAACAGCGCCTTAACAAGCTTCTCCGACTCTCCCAGATACTTCGAGGTCAAACTCGACGCCGATATACTGAAAAACGTTGATTTGGATTCGGTTGCTACGGCGCGCGCCAACATCGTTTTTCCCGTGCCAGGAGGTCCGAATAATAACATGCCTCGAGCGGGTTCGCGCAGTCCCATGAACAGATCCGGTCTCAAGAACGGATAAACCACCGCCTCCTTCAACGCATCCTTCGCAGCCTGCAGCCCGGCAACATCAGACCAATGCACCTCATCCCCTTGCACCACAATATCATTCAGGATCGCCTTGGCCGCAGACTCATCACAGCCAGGCGGGAGATGCTTAAGCGTCTCTTTCACCTTTCGCCTCCATGCGTTATGGGACTTGGTGTCTTCATCTTCGTCCTCGTCTTCTTTTTCTGATTCTCGGGGGGAGACGTCGACGAGGATTTTGTCTTCTTCCGCTTTCTGCTTCGGCACCCTCCTCTTTGGTCGTCTGCGAGGCTCTTCGTAGGAGGTTGATGATTCATCGGCATCGCCCTTAACCCTGGCGTGTGCTGCGCCACGAGCTGCGCGGCGGCCTAATGCGTTTCGTTCTTCAAAGCTGGATCTACGGGCCGAACTAGAGTTCGCGACAGCGCTGCGACCATAGCTAACCTTCACCCTGTCATCCCTCTCCCGTCTGCTCGGTGAATAGCCTTTTAGTGGCAACACGGACTGCCTCTCAACGGGCGCGCGGCGAGAATTCGTGTCTGGGTACTCTCTCATATACGTCGGATAAGTTGCAGGCTCGAAGTGCCCAGGAGTGGAATTCTGCGCTACCGGCTTACGTCTCAGTTTGTTGGTGGAAGATACGGAAGTGTCGGGTTCGGATTGCGGTGTTGAGAGGCCGGCGTCGCCGTCTTGACGTACCTCTTCTTCGGCTGAACGACGGGTTAGTGATGGTCCTGGAGCTTCCTGGGTGTTTTCTGAATAGGGGCGCAAAGTATCAGATGAGGGGAAAGGGTAGCTAGCAGGTCGGGGTTTGGAGGAATCACCTCTTCCGTGTACATCTGTTGAGCTGTTGCTCTTCATATTGACTAGTCGGCGAGTTGAGCTGTCGTAGTATATACCGTTCTCCTGGCTGTTTCTTTCGCTCAGTGGTACGGATGTCTTACTGCTAGACTCGAGCGCTGCACTGCTGGCTGCGATCTCTAACGGTGGGTTATTCGCGGGCTTATTCTTTTTCAGAGCATTCCAAGCAAGAGTCGCGGCCTTTCCACCAACGCTTTCTTCGCCCTTTATGGTACTGCTTCCGCTCCCGCGACTCGCCGGTTTCGCCGGCCGTTTCTCGCCCCTGCCAAATCTCAACGTTGTCAACATGGTTCTCTCCTTATGGGGGCTAGGACTCCTGCTCGTCTTCTTCCTCAGCGCGCCGCCAACAGCGGCCGAGGATCCACCACCAAGACCAGACGGCTTCCTAGGAGGCAGCAAAGGGGGCAGCAAAGTTGTCGTGGAGGGATCTAACCCGATTCCCGGGTTCCTAGCCGCCTTCAGCGCAATATCCATATGATTACTGGTCATACTCCCACTGCTCAGATGTCTGCCCACAACCGCCCTCTCACTCGTATTTCTTCTCGGAGCGTATGGTCTCGAGGTCGGTAAATCGGACTTGCGGAGGTTTTGATAGTCGAGAGCCGGAATCGTGCCGTCGCCAATGAAGCCCTGCACAGAGATCTCAGACTCGGATGACACGCGATTGTGGTTGTTCGGGTAGGATTTTGAGAGTTTGGTTCCGCCGGTATTCGATGACGCATTATTGCTTGATCCACCGCTTGCGCTAGAGCCTCCTTCGGTGGCAGCTCCTGAGGCTGAGGCGTCGACGCGAGAGAGGCGGAGGGCTTCGAGGAGATCGACGCGCTCTTTGCATTGTATTTCCATGTCTCGAAGGCTGTCTCGCAGTGCTTTCTCTGTCTCAGATCGCGGGAGGAAATTGGTGGGGGTTTTGGCGTTGTGGTAGTTGATGTTGTCGAGTGCCGAGCGCCATGATCGTAGAGCCTCGGCTTCGTTACCCTGGTGGTTAGGAATGTCAGCTCGTGCTTGTCTGTATGTAACTACCTGAATATATCTAACTAGTTGACTAGAACGGTTTGGTCAAACATACCTGGCTCTCGAAGTAGACTGCGGTCGAGCAAGTCAAGTAGCACTCATCGTACGTCTTTTGCAACGACGAGGAAGTCTTGTTCCTCATCTTTGGTGATTCGGTGGTGCATACAGGTCGATAGAGGTGAAAATATTGTGATATCGTGAAGTATCTTAGCTGCGCCGCGTGTACAATGGAGATGTCGTTGGATAGAGCGGTACAGATCTGGTTCACACAGCCTTGGAAATGACGTCGATGTGAGGGCCCATGGGATGTGAATGCCCTCAATTAGCTTGGTGGAATGCTATCAACACCACGGAATGATGATTGTATAACTACCACGAGTACGAATGAGCGCTTATGTATAATGTGATTCATTTAGTTTACCCCCTAGGGTTGTGTTAATCAAGGTGATAAGAAGTTGTATAGTGCACGTAAGGCTGAGCGGCTCGTATGCGGGGCCAAGGACGATCTGCAGGGTTTCCCTTGTCCTTGTCCCTATAGCCATGAAGCTCGCTTAAGAACACCACATGTGGTTAGGCTCATTAAAAATAGCAATGACGATAGCCATGAGCTTCTGAAACTAGACGATACCAGATGGAACCATCTTAGCTAAAAACGACATGAAGGGGTCTGAGCATTGAGCTACAAAAAAAACTGGCATGATGCTGCGTTCACATTTGAAATAATTTTCGCCTCACTAATTAACTGTTATTTTGTAAGTTAAATTAAAGTATTATTCAATACACAAGCATTCCATTGTCTACCTTGGATTCTTGATCGCCCTCCAGGAGATTCGAAGTCCTCGCTTAAAATTCAGCAGATCCTTGTCAGTGTGGACTGTAACCATCGACAGTGTCGACGACCTCAGTGCCTCCACTTTACCAACATCCATAGGCTCCATCACCATACACAATGGCGGACAATAAGAGAAAAGCTAGTCCAGGTGACGCTAGGGACAACAAGTTCGGCAAGAAGGCTAAGGTATGGTAATTTCTTCATTACCTCTTGTGCTCAACCAGCGCTTTGAACAGACATCAAACAATATGGCCAGTGGCTTAGTAGACTCGCGCCGAGCATTTTCGCTTTAGTTTTACGCTTAAACAGCTCGGTTGGGCGTCAAGCATATTACAAAAAGGTCGCAAGCACGTGAAGGGCAGATTGGACCACGAGCATATGAAGCGGAGCACAAGAAGCCCTGAAAATGACTAACACATACCCAGGGCGGCGCATCTGGCAAATGGCAGACCCCAGCCCAGGCCAAAAAGACCAGTGGACCAGTCAGAGGTGGCAAGATCGAGGCTGGTGACCAGGGTATATGGGCAACATGCATGAAAGGCAAAGAAGGAAAGGCTACCGAGGAGCTGAGAGCTTTGCTTGAGTCCGTAAGTTATATTCGTATTCGCACTTTGAGGCGCATGGTGTGAAGACACAGTCAGCGGATCCGTAGCAAGGGAGGAGTAATGGTGAAGCCTGAAGTTAGTGAAGAAGTGGTAGGAGGGACTGGGATGGGGGATGTGGGGAATGGCTCTTCAGGGAATAGCAGCTGACAAGAGTATAGTCTGCCGAAAAATTCTACGGCATAAAGTCCTCCGCAGAGGCTGCCTTGGATGCCAGTGATGAAGAAGAAGAAGGCGACATCGAAGCCCAGATCGCCAGAGAAATGGGTGAGATGAAACCAAAGACCAAGGAAGAGGGGCAGAAGAAGATGTTCCAACCAGTCTTTCTCGACGTCCAGTGTGTGTTGTTTTTCAAAGTCAGAAAGGATATCGACACAGTGGACTTGTGTAAGAGGATTTGTGAGGAGGCCGCAAACGACGTGGCAACCAACGGCGGCAAAAGCAGATCCCACCGCTTCCTCAACCGCCTCTCGCCAATGTCCAAGATGGGCAAGGCGACTGAAGATGGGCTCAAGGAGGTCGGCAGAGATGTTTTGGGCAAAAATTTCCAGCTGGAAGGCGAGGAGGGCGGAGATGAGAAAGAGAAGTGGAGTTTTGCGATCAGGCCGACGATCAGGAACCATTCCCACCTCAAGCGCAGCGTGATAATCGACACAGTCGCCAATCTAATCTCAACTTCCCACCACAAAGTCTCCCTTACCTCCCCTGACAAAACCATCCTCGTCGAGTTGTACCAAAACGTCTGTGGCCTCGCAGTAGTGGACAAGAACTGGGAGACTCTTAAGCGGTACAACCTGAATGAGATTTATACGCCAACGGAGCGAAGAAGAGCTGAGAAGGATGCACTTGAGGCGGCTGCGAAAGCAGGGGAGGCTGAGGCGTTGAAGAGGGCCGCGGATGTGCATAAAGCGGTTGTGGAGAAGAGTGCTCCAGCCGAGAAAGTGGAGGAGGGGAAGCTGGAGGTGGATGTGCCGTTGGATGAGGTTGCTAAGTTGGAGAAGTAGGCAAATTAACGAGGACAACGAGATGTGTCTACGAAGCAAGAATCAACTGGTTGGGCATTAAATAAGCGATGAAGCTTGATTGTGCTGTGCTAAATGTTGTGTGAATCGCGGACCAGTTTGTGTTCAGAGTGCTCATATGGTATTCGCTCGTATGTGCTTCCGCTCAAATCTTTCCAGATCAAGCAACTTTCGGCGCTTGATGAAAGACCTGAAAACTGGTCCACCATAATCTTCCGTCCTCCCATCCCATCCCAACCCATCGTTGTCTTCCACTTCGCCCATACATCCTTCCTGCCGCCCATCCGACCCAGCCAACCCCATCCCCATCCGTCCAATTTCCCATACATCAATCCCTTAAGCCGTCTTCTGAGAATCCTTATCAATATTCACCCCAAAAAGCCTACTCTTATACCCCGGCCAAGAACTCAGATTCCACGCCTTCATCACCCCCCTCTGCGCCTTATCCCTCGCCTCCTCCTCACTAATATGTCTAACGCCCACCTTCACCCCATCTTTAGTCAACGCAACATTCCTCTTCTCCATTTTCTGTGCTGCGGCGGCCCCGACGCCAGAGATGGTCAGCCAGATGTGGTAGGTTATGAATGCGAAAACGGAGAGGAAGATTAATAAGAGGATGAAAGGGATGAGGGAGCTGTGAGAGGTTAGTGGATGTATGGTAACCGGAGAGAAGGAAGGGAGGATGGAGGGGGAGACGTACGTCCATGATTTTGGTGGTGGTGGGGGGGGTGGTGCGCTTTTACGTCCCCATGCCATCTTTGCGATTTTTCTGGTCCGGTTCGTATATTGATGTGTTTCGCAGTGACGTCGTGGCGAAGTCGCAAGGGTGAGAGTCTGTCAGTTATTGCGTTGACTGAGGCGACTGTGGTGTTGTTGCGCTGATCTGATCTTTCGTGCTGACCTGCAAGGTATTTTTCAGATCTTCCTTAATCGTGGATCTCGTATTCAAGTATTTAGCCTGATCCGTCACTCGCTCAGTCAAATCGCACGAATTTCTCAATCGATTCAATAAGAATATCACTTCGGTACAAAGAGAAAGACAGAATTTAAATAGACGAGAAAACGAGTGTGTGGAGATGTTTGTCGCAATTGAGGCACAGTGCATGCTTGTACTTGAGTGAGGCTGTGAAATGTGGGGTATGTTGACGCGGCGCTAGGCTTGGCAGATGGCTGCGCTAAAAGTGTCTATTCTTAGGGCTGCAGAATATGAAGTACGCTAGATAACCGATGGAGATTTTGCGATATTTAAGTTAGGTAGTATTTCCGGCTGAGATAAATCAAGCAGGGTGACGCGAAGGTGGTAATATGCATAAATGTTTATGGCGCTTTAACACCTCGCTAACAATGACCATCTAAAACATCCCCAAAAGATCCTCATTAGTCTTCTTCCCCTTATCATGCTGCTGATTCCCCGGCGCAGGCGGCTGGTCATGGATCGACAACCCCTCACGCCCATTTAATCCGCTGCTTGCACCCGTCTGGGGTAGCGGCGCATCAAACAACCCCATCATATCATCCATACTGCTCTGCTGTCCACGCACCGCCGGACTTGCAATCCTCTGTGGAGTCCCAGCCAATCCCTCCAGCCCACTGGAGCCAGCCGCAGGCGGCATCTCACTGCTTGCCGGTAAAGCACCATCAAAGTCGATGTCTAGCAAGTTCTCAGCATTGGGCTGTGGCGCCGCACCGTTAGCAACTGCCGCCACAGCACCCGCGATAGGGTTCTCCTTTGCATTCTGCATCTGCTCCTGGATCGCAGCGTTTTGGATGGCGTCGGCGCCGAAGCGGCCTTGGCCGACAAAGGTCTCCGGTGGCTTGTGGTAGACACTGGCAAGAGTTGAGAGCTCTGTGAGCAGCTGCTCGAGGAGGCCTGGTGGGAGTGAGGACATGGTAGATGTGATTGCTGGCTTGTCGCTGAGAACGATGTTTTTGGCAATTGTGAGGTCACCAGACAGGAGACGCCAGTAAACGTATGCTCTGTCGCGGATATCTGGATTATCGTTGTCGGCCGTGGCTTGTTGTAGGACCTTTTGGACAAGAGCTTGGTTCTTGGATGGGTTCTTGAGGAAGAGCTTTACCACTGCGGTGAGGATTTGTAGTTGTGTCTGGCAACCGGTTAGTACGGATGTGGTCATACAAGGATACATAGACTTACTTGAATGTACTCGTCCATGAAACCCTCCACGAAGCCAGACAAGATATCATCAGCATTGCTGATCTTCTCCGCGTACTCGCCCACGATCCATATCAGGGCTCCTCGTGCTTCTGGCTCGTCCAGCTCGTCAATGTACTTGCACAAGGTTGGGATGATACCCTCATATCCAGGGTATTTTCTGAAGATATCCTTGATAACAACAATCGCCTCCTGAACAACATAGTTGACCTTCGTGGCGATCAGATCCAGCAGAGTGTTCACGCACTTCTCGCTAGCACTCTCGATCTTGATCGCAACTTGTCCAATGGCCTTGACGGCACGTCTGACGAAATCCATGTCCACCTCAGCACCATACTCCTTCAACTCAGCAAGCAGCTGATCAACGTTTTTGTCGTTCGCTATCCTAACCATTATCTCCAGCTTCTGCAACTTGACGTATGGCGGATCGTTGTACTTGCAGAAGAACACACGAAGCTCCTTGTTCAATATATCCGGCTTCGACTGTAGCAACAAGTCAATGTTTCTCAATGCGACATACTGCACTTCTGGTGCTGATGCGACGAGTGTGACAAGCGGTGGCGCCATCTTCTTCAGATACTGCTGTTGCTGCTCCTGCGTCAAGTTGCGCATGTGCAAAAAGACAACCTTTACTGCAGCAAGCACCACACTCGGGTTGACGTGTTGAAACTGTGGCGAGACTCTTTCGCAGATATGTTCCGACTCCTTAATATCCACCGCCTTGTATTCTGCCACTGTGCTCAGGATAGTGACGCGACCCCACTCTGTGCATTCAGTTAGAGCCATAATCATCTTCTTCAGCGTCGTCGAAGTTATCCTCAAAGCCTTCGTCTCTGGCGCCGTCTCGTTGATCTCAGCCAGCGCAGTGACCGAGTTGGCAACAACCATTGGGTTCGGATCGCCGATGAGCTCTTGCAATGTCTCGAGGAAGCCGTTCTCTATACACATCGATGGGTTCAAATCGAAGAGCTTGGCTACGCAGATTGCAGCGGTCTTCCTAACGTAGGGCGATTCGTCTCGTAAGGTCTTCCGTAATGGTTCTTCCATGTAATCCACCATCTTGTCTACTCTGATGCAGCCCATTGTTCGTATAGCCAGTGCGCGCACTAACGGGTTGGGATCTTCCGAGTCTTGGACGAAAGTGTTGACGGCGAGGATACAGAGGTCGGGGTGTGACTTTGCATAGTTCCTGTTTTCCCATCAGCTCCGTTCTCTTTACCCCAACCGCGACCACTCACATCAAGTATAAGTACACCAGCTTCTTCTGGTCCAGATCCGGCGTCGCGATATTCTTCAGCACATCCGGAAACAAGGCAGAAACATCCTTCCCCAGAGTCATGCTCATGATAGTCTTCTGAATGGCCTCTTTCCTCTCATATGCGTACTGCGATACGAGACCAGCTCTCAGCTCAAATGTCTCGCCCTTCTTGGGTGCCGCGAAAGCCCCACGGATCCTGTTGACAGCCATTGCGGCTGGTTGTGGTGTTGAGAAGGGTTACCCCTTCTGTTGTCGTGGTTTGTGGGCAGCTGAGCTTAGCGACAATTGAGGCGAAAAAGACGTGAGCTGGTAGCAACGGTGTCGAAAGAGGAACGGCGAAAAGAGTGGTGAGGAGTAAAGTGTGGGGATATTTTGTGAAGCTATTGATGGAGAGGCCAGACGCATAGCTGTCACAGCCTTGGGCCAGGAAAGGGTTCCGCTTACTAGGGGCGGAGCGGAATAGCGGGACAGGCCAAACTGCTTGGCACGGTGATTCCAACCTCCTCGACAATAAGCACATAAACTGCTCTGTGAAGTAACCCTCCTATTGCACTCTGAAATGGTAAGAATAGTGACTCACGAGCTCGGTATTATAACGCGCTGACTTCCTTAGGCGAACAACTTTCCAAATCTCCGCCGTCTATTTGTGGAAGCGAGAACTGATGCGGAGGAGAGCACCTATTCGAGAACAGCAGTAAGGTACTATTGAGATTCATCTGTCGCTAGGTTGCTAATACATCTGAAGTTCTATAATCTCGTCCTCTTTCTATCCTCGGTGACAGTCATGAGTCTCATCGCTCAGAAAGTCCGCAACGGAAAACCACCAGTATGCTAGACCAATTAAAGAATGCCGTACAAGTTATTCTTCGGCTCAATATTTAAAGATAAGCAAATAGCTTTCGCATGCTGTTGCAGAGTAGAATTACAATCTGCCGAGAACGTCGAAGAACCACTGCCAGTTGCCTCCAACAACCACTCGATCGCCAACAGGACACGAGGCGCCACGCATTTGCGTTCAGAGTCACGTGGGTTACCAGCCCAATTAGCACCATTGGCGACGGGTTTATTGCCCAAGCGCTCGCGAAATAGTTCCAAACTCTCACGCTTCGCCTCAATGTGTTGGCCGCATATTATTGTTCTAGTTAGGGAGTTGTGGGTCCGAGGGTCAACGGACTTGAATCGCCATCAATTAGCTCACTGAGATGTAGTGCAGGAAAAGGAGATTTGGGTTAAAGGCCACCTAATGACGGGACTAAACTTCACCGTCGGCAGGATCAACTAAATAAAATCAGACGCTCCAGAAGTCAGCCGCTATATTCGGCTATTCTACACTGTTACTTGTTAAGTGCATCTGCCTAAACTGCCTTAAGACTATAACTCTTCCCAAATACCATGGCACTTCCGAAACGAGATCAATGCAAATTCTTAGTATATCCTCTCACTCCATTCGTGGCGGTGTAGCTAATTTTAAAACAGGGAAGCTGCATCGGCGAGGTAATTCCAAGCCGTGCAAATGTCCTCATCTCTCAGATACCAATCATCCACCATATCAAATCATATCAAATCACATCCCAAACACCTTGATCATCCCTTCGCCATCTCCATCCATACACCTCACCAACTCCGCATCTACGAAGGACGATTAGGACCCGGCATAGAGAACCACCCATCCCCCTCATCCCTCTCCTCAAGATAATGATTCGGGTTATCGCGTCTCTCCTCCGCATTTCTCGCCCATCTAGCCGGAAGGACCCTTCTATCGACATCCGAGTCACCACCCTCAGAGACAGTATCCCAGCCATCTCCACCATTCCTACTTCCACCATCTCCGCTTCCGCCATCATAGCGCTCGCTGCGTCGGGTTCCGAAGTTGTTGTCAATGTTGGACCGGATAGGTGGATACGTATGGTTGTTGCGCAGAGCCACAGCTTCAGAGCCGTAGTAGGCATTACCATCCCTGTCGAATTGTCAGACCGGCCTATCAAAGATGGTACCAAATGATCTCGATCTCGATCTCTGGCTGTCAGGAGCCTCATCTCCGTCACCTCCGTCATCATCGTCGTGGTTGGTGTTCATAGCGCCGACTTGATCTGGTTGGGAAGGTTGGGATGAAATGTCAGATCCGTGGTCGGCGTCTTGGACTGCGTCTTCCCAGGTATCGAAGTCTCCGTCATCTTCGGCGTTCCAGTATGGCTGGCTGTTGATGTTACCAAAGGCGTTGAAGGCAGCAACCATATCTGAGCGCCCCTCGTTGGAGGAGGCTTGCGAATTAACAGAGACAGCAGAGGCAATGTTGTTGGCCTAGACCTGGCCGTCATCGTTGTCCCAATCATCAGACTGTGGTGGAGACGAGGCCAGAGGGGTACCAACTCCGTTTGGCATTCCGACTTGACGTGAAGCTCCTGCGAACACAGGCTCGCGCCAGAACATGTTAGGCACCTGTGTGTCCCAAAGAGATTCCACATCGTATGACGTGGGTGTGGCTCTTCCTTGGACAGGAGTGCGAGTCGGACGCTCCTCATCGGCAGGGGCAGAAGAGGCTCCACCTGCAATTATTGGCTGTCCCCACGAGTCATCCGAAGCTGCGTCACCAGTGTTCTCAGTAGTCCGAGTGGCGTTGGACATGAACGCGGGAACGGTAGCGATGGCATGGGCTGTGCTGCTCAAGGGGGAAGCACACCCTCGCTCTCGACGGCGTGCTGCCATATTCCCCGTCAGCTGCCCCATTTCCCGCTGCATAATCGCATCGAAGTCGGACTGCTCCGACTCAGCATCAACTAAGGGAGCACGACCGGTGGCAGCAACGTACGCAGTTGCGCTGCCAGTGGTGTGGTGCGCCACAACGCTGAGACCCCAACTCTGTCCCGGGAATCGTTCAGGCTCGACTTCGTGGACACTAATAGTTGGCCTCGATTGATTGGTTTCAGATTGGACACGAGTCTGAAGACGTCCACTCGAACTGACATTTTGGCGTGCAAGGCGTCTTATGCGGTAGTTGTCGCGATCAATCATAATGCGCTCAGCTCTAGTTCGATGGGCAGTATATGGACGAATTGGTCTATCCATTCCACGGCCTGGCTCTGAAGAACCATAAGAGTCCGGTTCCCTTCCTACGCCTGGAAGAGCAATCGATGCTAAGGCAGCACGGAAGTTTCTAGCAGCATCATCCGTTCTCTGTCTGAACCTCCTCATTTCGTCAAAGTCATCGTTGGAAATGTTTGGCGGAGCGACGACAGTTGGGACCTGGGACCACCTATCCGCCAGTGGACTGAGCATTGATGGCATCGGACGGCTGGAAGCTGCTTCCGAAGGACGAGTACTACCAGTTGCTGTGGCAGGAGGTGCCAATGCTCTGTTGTTGCGCATGGTACCTTGCATCATGGCAGTCCTCCCCGCCCGGAGAACCTCGGCAACATCAGGGCGCGTGCTCAAGATACGGTTTTCCCGAAGTCTTCCTAATGCCTGAGTCTCGGCGGGGGAAGATCCGGCTCTCGCAGGAACGCTCCAACCATCGGATGCATCCTGGGGTCTTGAGGAGGTATTCAGGAGAGATTCGGGATTACTGTTAATACGGTCAATACTCGCACCAAGAGCTGCCATTTGTCGATCCACTTCAGCAGTCAGCCGACGCGCAGCTTCCATATGTCTTTGAGTACGATTACGGCGTGGCCTGTGGCTATTGAGAAAGTGGTTGGCGTAATCTTCAAGCTCATCGTTGTCAAAAACATCAGCATCATCATCTTCATCTCGAGAAAGGTCAGTCGTCGGTATAGTTCTCGGTGGTCCTGATTGGAACACTGGCCTTGGCGGACCATCAGCCCAGCCTTGTCTCCTCAAACGCTCCGTGTCACTACGAGCACGGACGCTACGACGCTGCCCCTCAGCTAAAGAAACCTGGGTGCTTGTATAGACGCCCTCGATATCAGGTGGGTTGGTGTCGAAGCGTGCAAGATGTTGAACGTTGTCATCAAGGGCGAGGGCCTCCTGGTTCAAGAAACCGAGGTTGTATAGATCCTGCATCGAATATGGGACGTTCAAGGAATGCATGTGGTTGCCATCGTCGACCCAGGTAAAGCGCCTGGCCCAGTCCCTTGCTTCTTCTGGCCAACTGTAGCCAGGTGGAGTGGTGTCCTTGAGACTTGCTCTTGTCTTGGTATGCGGTGGCTTGAGTGGTCCCTTCTGGAAAAAGTCAGTAGTCTTTTACACACAAGACTTGAAGGAGGCACTCACGATGAACTCCTTCGCAACGTCGATACTCTTCTCCACAAACTCAAAAGACGCAAGCCCAATATACTCAGCCTTATCGTCCTCCTCAGGATCCGTCATTTCCTTATCGCCATCGGCACACTTCAGCTCCTCGGCAAGTTTCTTGCGCACAAGGCCCTTCACCTTACTCACCACCCTCCTCTCATCCATACTCAACTCCCTCAAGACATCCCTCTGCACTTGCCTCATTGTCACAACCTTCACACCCACCCCCTCCAGTCCCCTCATCACCCTCTCCTCCTCCTTCTTCCCTCTCGCCCTAATCTCCTCAATCTCCCTCCCCGTCCTCAACACCTTCCCCTGCAACTTCCTCACCTCCTCCTTCGCCGCCCAAAGCTCATCATTCGTCTTATCAACCTCATTCTGCGCCCTCAAATACCTATCACGGTTCTCACCTGCGATCTCACGGATCGCGGCAATTTGGGATTCTTGTTGGCGCAGCGCGTGGCGTTGCGCAGTGAATAACGTTTGGAGGGACTCGCCGAGGGAGGGCATTGGGTCGCGGTTGGAGCCGAGGAGGCGGTAGGGGTTGCCTGCTTCCAAAGGCATCGTAGATCGTGGTTTCGATGTTGCGAGTTCTGAGATCAAAATATTGTTGTGACTGTGTGGTTGTGGTGCGCAGACGCGGTTGGTGTTTGGAGGGAATGCGAAATCGCGTGGCTAAGCGCGATAGACGCGGCGCGGTCAACTTTGGCGATAAGCCGTAGGAAACAGAGTTTGCGCGGGCGGATGACTCTTGCGATAAGGCGCTAAGGCGGTGAAATGACGGAACGGAGCACCTAAGCTGGTGTTGGTTAGAAGATTCTGACGGCAGTGCTTCAGTGGGAATCTCCAAGTGAGATCGATAGGATCGTTCTCGGTGTTGATGGGATATCAATCTCTGGAGCAGCTCCAAGTCTAGAAAGATAGGCGACGGGACATTTACTCGGGCAGAAGCTCGGCGAAGGTGAAGTCGTAGGGAGAGTATGATTATGTGGACAAGATCCTGGTGGTAGAACCTTCGAAGCGAGGTACAGTGAAAAATTGCTACGTCAAGGTTCTAGGCTACTTCAAAATAGGTGTTTAGGGTCAACACAAGATTCAGCTGCAACGTTGTATGCGTGTTTGCCTCACTAGCTTGTCTTTTGCGGAAACTTTGCCTGACGTCAGCGAAGCCAGCAGCAAACCATAGTTAACATGCATGTTACCGGAGAACGAAAGAATGAAAGGTTTCTTCAGGTTAAGTTTGAGGTATTTTGAGCTTCATGGTCACTATATACCCGCATAATGCCAATAATATACATGTAAATCCAGCCCAATCCTGGAACACCTCTATGTGTCGCTTGCAACTGCCGTCGAAGTCCGATGATAGCAAAGTCTGAGTTGAAGTCGTAACGCCATAAAGTCGTGACGTCGCGGTCATGATCTTATCCCTACACCTCATGTCAACAAAGCTCAGTCTTTCAAGTGATCTCGCTTACCCAGAAGTCTACAAATTCCCATACCCAGCCAAATGGTCCCCCGGCCTATTCCCCTTGACGCCCGCAACACTTGATCTTCTTACCCCCAGCGCATGCTCCATCCTCAATCTATCGATATCTCCATTAACCTGCTTCAACTCCTCCTTGCGAGCGGCAAGCTCCGCGCGGGCAATGGCGAGACGACGACCGACGAGGTGCGCGATGATGTGGTGGTACATGTGTGCGAGGAGGACGGCGAGGAAGGCTGAGATTAGGATGGAGAGGATTATGGTTGTGATGAGGTAGGCGGTGGAACAGAGGCTGGTGGTGGACATTGTGGCTGTGAATGTGGGACTGGATGGAATGCTGTTTGGAGGAGGATGTCAGGGGGGATTTGTGATAATGGGAGATGATAGATCTTACGTTCAAATTGACTATTCTTAGGCGATTGTCTGAGTGTACATGATGGTCGAGGTTGTCTTCTCAGAATGTGTTGTCGTGATGGATGCAGAACGCAGAAAGAAAGGTGGCATGAAGACAGGTTTAAGTACCTATTATTCTGATCTGAATGAGCTGTCGCGGCTAGATTGAACGAGAGCGTGAGTGAGTGATCTTGCGAGATCGTTGCCTGGCACAGCAGCCGCTGCATTCTGGCGTTGATGCTCCGAATTAGGCAATCACAACCTCCTCGGAACTTCCCACTGCCTTCCGGTTACGTGCGGCCGTAACTTTGGTTTTAATGCAACTTAGCTGTGATCCAATGTTGCGGGCCTCATGCTGAAAAGATCATGAGACGGAGTAGTTGACGGCCACTCTTTCTTAATCGACTAGCAGCTGCTTTCGGCTAACAGTGTCGATATCTAGCAACTTGTTAGCAGGCCAAATCATCTCGTAATAAATTTTTTAGAATAACTTGGCAGTTCTCTAAGGTGGCTGCCATTTAGTAGGCCTAGTTGCTCAAGATCCATATATTCTCCCATACAAGTACGATCATTTTTGCATTGTAACTTCTTATTCTCTGTTATAGTATAATATCTACCACTCTTTACTACCAGCGGGCACGATTACATAAGGATCCCTATCCACCTCACTCACCACAACCTCAAAGTTCCCCTCCAACTCCCTTCTGACATCATCCCTCATCTCATCCTCAGCCATCATCTCCTTCACCTTTGCCACCTCAGCCTCCAACTGTTTCTTCATAACATACTTAAGGAACTTCCTCTCCGTATTCGAATGGAAGGTTGTGATAACACACTTCTCATTCTCCACCGCCGCCAACGCCTCATGATGGCTCAGTTCCCCCGTGAATAATAAATCCACGTCGAGGTTCCCCAACATGGAGCCGCCGGACCCGGCACAGATGCCCACGGATGAGATCTCGAGGTCTGCCTTCTCCCCCGGAATGACTGACTGCGGAGTCGCCACAGAAACGCCACTCAGCGGCCCAAGCCCATTCGTGATCCTATCCACCAACTTCCCAAGCTTTTGTGGGTCCTCAAACCTCACAATCCTCCCATAACCCGCGCCCTCAAAACCGCTCGGTGCGTCCTTTACCGGGGTAATGACAGATCTTGTATGTGCAGCAGCCTCCTCATCAAAGCCTCCAACATGGTGCTCACCAACCACCACATCTGCAAGCCAATCATTCAACCCCCCTGGTGCTGCATCAACGGCGGTGTGTGGAGAGTAGACTGAGATGCCTTCCTGTGCTAAGCGGAGTAGGGACTTCTGTTGCGGGTTTGCCAGAGTCAAGGACTTTAGGCCGCGGAAGATGATGGGGTGGTAAGCGATGACGATTGATGCTTTGTGGCGGATTGCTTCATCGGCTACGCCTTTTGTGAGGTCGATGGTTAGGAGAACGGTATTTCTGTTATGACGGTTGCGGGAGGGAGCTTCGAGGAGGACTATTCGTCACGTGTTAGCCCTTCTCACTGGTATGTGGAAGCATGAAGGAGGAACGGTGATTGGTGGAAAAAGGGGCGGCGGGAGAAGTACGGCCGGTGTTATCAAAGCTCGAGTCTGCTAAGTTCTCTGGGTAACTATAAGCATTATCAGCCTAAAACTCAAATAATCCCCACAACTCTGATAAATCGTGATGCTTAAGGAGTGGTGTACGGGCCTAACGCGCGGCCGCAACAAGGACGGGTGGCACAAACAGATTCCGGACTGCAGCCACGACTGCCTGCGTGAATGGGGAGGAGGACATCTTTCTTGCTGAGGTCGCGAAGCTTCTTAACCCAAACATTCGTCTCTCAACTTTATCACAACAACATCAACAAAGTGTTAGCAAAGTATAAGAGGAGGACAGTGGAAGTGACGTGCCAAGTCTTCGCACCAAACCAAGTTAGCGTCCTGAGCTCAGTGTGGGGTTGTTTGCACTGTTTGACAATGACGACAAATGGAGTGGCAGAGCGGGAGCTCGACCTCGTAGATGTCGCCATCGCAGAAGATAGTGGAATTCCAAGCGATACAGGAGCCAGCGAACTCGAATTCCTGCGCCAGTGGACACCAATCGGTCGCCCATTCATAGCAGACACCGAAGACGACGACTGGGTGAAGCTCTCAGATAACGCTGGGGAAAGGAAAAACAAGCTTAGAGACCCGAAGATCGTGTTTGCCATGGCGCAACCGAGTGGTGTCACGGAGGAGGGGTTGATTAGGAGTTTGAAAGAGGAAATTGGGGCGGTGCATGTGGAGATTGAGGATATGAGTGGTAAGCCGAGCGCTGCTCTCTTTGCGTCTACAAAGCTCGAAGAGCTCGAGGAAGAAGGATCCAAAGACAAGAACGAGGAGAGATAATGGAAACATGGGCCGAAGCTAATACTTGATGTGACAGGCGGCTGCGGACAAGCATTCAGCGCAATAATTGTTTCCCCTCTCTTCGACAAGAAGACCACCCTCGCACGCCACAGAATGGTCAACACAGCTCTAAAAACCGAGGTCGCAGCGATCCATGCATGGACGCCGAAGTGTTATACGCCTGAACAGTGGGAGAAGCAGAGTGGTGCTGTTGCGCCAGGGAAGACGACTACTGGGGAGGTGGTTGAGGGGACGAGCGCATGAAGGAATGAAGGAATGGATACCCCAACGGAATGAGATATACCAAATTGAGGAATGGCTATATGCAAGGGAGTCGGGGGTTAGGAATATAAGCCTTTTTCCGACTATATGCACAAAAATCGTTGAGCTGTTGGTCGGCTGAAAGTTGTGTGTTTCTTGTTTCCGGTGTTTCGAGACAACAGTCGTCTGAGGTGGTTAGCTGGTCTTCAGCTATATGTACGACTTGAAGTAAGGGATCGTCTGCGCGCTGAACCGATTTGTATTGTTTTTGTGACTAAGTGGCACAGGCCCACGATGATATACTCGACCACTTTAATACAAGTTGAGAATCAAGAACTGATTGACTCCCAAAAAGACGCGACTTACTGAAAGTTCTCCGTCCACGTCTCTCCCTCTCAAACATCCTCCTATCCCTCTTTTTCTCCAATCCCTTTCCTCCCCCCATCTCCATATCTGCTCACTTTCCCACCTCGACCAAAGGGCGGCCCGCGCCACATCACTTCCTGCTCAATACACGACCTCCCATCCTTCCACCGTCACCTCATCTCTGCCTCCCAACAATACAGAGACATACCGTCCGCCTCAATGATATGGTCCACGGTCCACATACCACAAGGTCGGTTGGAGTTGATCAAATGGCAGCAGAGCAGTGGGTGCAGCTGTAGAGCATGCCGTGGTGTTGACACACGTTTGGAGTTTTGGGGTATCGTTTGATGTTTTCATTGTGAGTCTAGGAAATCGGCGTGAGATAGTCTTGTAGTTGTAGTTGTGTGTAGCTTGTGGCATTGTACAATGTGAGGTTGTATGGGATCTTAAGATTATACGTGGCGGAATCGAATTTTACTGTCTGTAGTGCATAAACGGTCTTACGACAATGTAGGGCGTGGACGATCAATCTGAAGTTGTAAGGGACACGGACAAGGACTACAGGGCTGTGGAGACGCTAGATTTTGGAGAGATTGATGTTGGGTTGTAGCGAACGCTTTTGGAGCAGTGAGGTTGTGATCGTAGATGATTGTAATGCTGAGGATGTCGAGAGTGTAGAGTATGGTTGTCGTAGAATGTTTAAAGTGAACGCTCCAGATTGTATCGGTTGGGTGAAATGATTTGTCTTGCTGATTTGTTGAACCATATCCACTGTATTGTTCTCTTGTTCATGGGCCTGGTGTAAGAGAAAGAGCCATGCCGCTATACCGGATCTGGAAGGACCGGTTGATGAGAGTCTAACTGGTTGACTCCCCCAACCTATATTCCACCATCTTACACATTCAGACGTCCTATTCGCAACCCAGCATGGGCATCTACTAACAGGTTCGAAGATATATCCAAGAACTTCGAACGCAGCACATGGAAAGTACAGGCCGGCATCTTTACGGCCGTAGTTATCATGTTTGTTCAACCGGTTGCCCATGCTATGTCGACAGTATTTAGTAGTGTGGCGTTTATCCAAATACCCATTACTGACACAGAGTGCTTAAATAGACACTGGATGCTTGCTCAGATGTTGTGCCTTAGCAAGACGACCTTCCCTGTTGTATGGCCGCGGCATCTGAGCATGCAAGTGGTTTCAACCTCGCTGACTGCAGCCAGCCAGCTCATCTCCGAATGCTGGGTTGTCCACCATCATGCGTCCGGTTGCTCCATCTCGACGCCTTACATGAATTCGAGATTTTTTCGTAAACATTCCTTTGGCTCAAGTTCAACTTGCGACAGCCCTTGGAATCCCGTCACTAAGAATCTTCTTCCTATCTCTCTTCCAAGTCTCATTCAACTCCTTTACCTCTCCTCCCAGCACCTCGGTGTTTCCAGGCTCCAATAATGCCATTCCCCTCGCGACCACCAGATTCCTCACCACGATCTTGCAGCCAATCGCCATATTAACCTCGATCTTCGGCACTTCACTTAGCTCCATCCCGTAAATCCTCCTTCCTTTCCAGTCCTCCAGTAACAACTTATGTGGTCCTCCCTTTCTGTTGTTCTGCGGTACACTTCCACCACCACCACCGCCCTCGGCGTTCTCGCCATCTTCACTGGGGATGTCACGTATAATCTCCTTCCCCTTGGTCTTCTCACACCGCTCCATAGCCTCAATAGCTTCTATATGTCCCCATCTACTCTTCCCTATATCCTCCACCTCCAGAACTTGTAACAAGGCTGGTCCCCTTATCACCATCTCCTTGTTTGATGGATCCGGCACAGAGGCCGGCAGATGTGATTGTGCGGAGGCATCGAAGAGGCCGGGGGTTCGTAGGTTGAGGACGGAGAGGCGTTTCTTGGCTGTTGCTATTTGAGCCGGGAGAGGTGGGGTGGCACGGGAGGAGAAGAAAGATTGGATGGTTTGCGGTGTGGGCTTTGGGTAGCCCGAGTGGATGAGGGCGGTGATTATGGCGGGTATGTCTGCCATTGAGGCTGGGAGGCTGGCGGCTGTGCTGAAGGAGTGGAGCTTCGTTGTTGGTGAGGCTTCTTACTTGGGAGTTTCAAAAAGTATCAGCCGCTGTTAAGATAAATTCTAAAGCTTGATAAGTATTTAAAATAGAGTACATGAATGTCTAAGGCATAGTAAGGAGTTTAAGTTCAAAAACACCGAGGAGGTAAACAAGGCGGGATCACAGCCTCGCGCACAGACCAGACACTAACCATTGGGTACCTGCATGGACACCCAGTAGCCCTGGAGCTTCGATCAACCTCTTGACACATTTGACATCTTGACATCTCCGTCTCCTGTACATCCTCTCCATACACACCTCGCTGTCATCACGTCGATATCACCATGTCTATAGCACCTCCTCGAGAGTCCTCCCTCCCCCCCAACCGTCGGCCCCACCCAATCCTTTCCTTGCACACCCCAACCCGCAGCACCCGTCCATCTATAGATTCTCCCCGCCTCAACTCGCCCCGTCCTCCACGTTCAGATTCTGTATCACCCAATCGAGCCGGGGGTCCACCTCGCAGTAATAGGGCAGCGCTGAGGGAGTATTACAAGCTCAAATCCGTCGGAGCGTCCAGCGGAGGAGGAAGTGGTAGTGTGGCAGGATCCGTGAAGGAGGACGATGTCAGCTCGGAATTCTCAGTAAATGATCATGGGCTGAGCGATGTGGTGGAGAGTGAATTGGATAGTGAGAGTTTTGATGCGAAGGAGTGGACGTTTAAGGTGTTGACGGAGCAGGGGTTGGGGGGGTTATTGAGGACGTATAATGGGGTGCTTACTGGTACTTATCCTCCCTTCCATCTATCCCAGCTATCGTCGGCTGGTCATGGTGTGCTTGAAGATGGAGGAACTCGACTGATGTGACGTAGACATCAGAGCTCTGGATGCAGAGAAAAAAGCCCTCGTTTACGACAACTATTCCAAGCTAATCGCCGCGACTGAGACGATACGAAAGATGCGCGCGAATATGGATCCGCTGAACCCCATGGCATCGACGCTTGATCCGGCGATAAGCGATATCTATAAACGTGCGAATGAGATAAAAACAGAGTTGAGGAAGAGCCTGAGTCCCGCGCAATTGAGGGAGAGTGAGATGACGGAGGAGGAGCATGCGAAGATCGAGCGAAGGAATAGGGCGCGTGTGGCTGTTAAGAGGGTGCTGGAGACGCCGGAGAGGCTGCGCTTGTTGGTCGTGGAAGGCAAAGAGGACGAGGCCAGTGCAGAGTGGGCTCCGGTATTAAAGGTGTTGAGAAGCTGGGAAAGTCAGGGCAAGGGTGGAAATGATGTCGCAAATTGTATTGCGGCTGGTGAAGCTGCTCTGAAAGGAGCCCAAGCCGCAGGGTGAATCGACGGGGAGCGCGGGCGTGTTGATGCACCACTACCCTCCACTACATAATGACCTGCGACATACAAAAATATACAGAGAGCTGCACCCACCGACACGACACCGACACAGCGACCATACAACGACCTCAACTCTGCTTCAAGACTCCAGATAATTGTTCTGGCGATATAAAGATCCCCCCAAATTCGTACGTTTCCCATCACAACCTCCATCTCCTATCATCACTCACCCTGTCGCAGTCACAACCTCACCCACAAACTACCCTTTTCATCAACAAAATTACAATGCTTCCACCTAATAAAATTGGCCTCGTCACCGGCCTCATCATCGCCTGCCTCCTCCTCACCACCGGCATCTTCTTCGGCCTCAAGTACTACATCAAGATCTACCGCCAAGTCTGCGCCGAGGACACCGAGATGGCAGCCCAGGCGCGCGTGGAGGAGCTTCGCCGCAGTGGGAGCCCGGGAGGGCGTGCTTCGGCGGAGGCCGCTGAGAGGATTGAGAAGAGGACTGAGGGGTTGAGGGAGTATAGAAGGGTTGTTCAGGAACTACGCCAGACAGAGGCAGCCAAGGCAAGTGGTGGAGGTGGAGGAGAGGTGTGATGGAGGCGGGGAAGTTGCCACATTAAGTGATTTGCGAGCGCGTCTCTAGGTTAGTAAGAGGAAAATTAGATGGAAATGAATACCAGGATGATTGACTGACGCATCAGTGACCAGGTCACCCTCGCCGCGAGTTCGCCTTTCCGATATTACCTTGTCGGTCTTAGGAACGGCCGCATAACATGGGATTGGATTCGGGATGACTTCACTAAGGGAAATTGCTGGGGATGGTACAGAAAATGATCATCAAGCTGTATCGGCCAAGGCTGGCGATAATATACGGTCTATGATGGTTCTGTATACCAGTCGCATGGGACAACGGCTGGGAATAGGTTACCTTTATAACAAAGCTGTTACAACCTGATTCTATATTGCTTCGAAATTTCTCTACGTGCTCGTATATACTCCTACATCTCGTTCAACTGGGTATCGTCCCTCTAAATAACTCCAAACGCCACTCAACTAAACCGTTATACCCGGCTGAGATTCTGTTTCCCTTCGCATACTTCGACCACCACCTCTTCCGTGACCACTTCTTCGGGCTTCATCTCCTTGATTTTCGACCTACGCTCTTCGTTCCTCTTCTCTATAGCCTTCCTCCTCGACTCAGGCGCCTCGTCGTCATCATACACCTCAACATTATCACTATACTCCATAATCCTCGACTCGACCTCATCCGTCACATCATCTCCTCCACCCGCCGCAATCTTGAGGATGAGTTCATTGAGCGAAGTTCTCCCTAATATGTCCACATGGTCGCCAGTCTTCGGGCCACCGCGCGGGTTGAAGCGGTCAGGCTCATGTTTCATTTCTCTGGTGATGATTTTTACGCCTGCAGGATTATATCTCTTCATTTTCCAGCCTTTGTTACACATATAACCCAAACTCAGCAAATTGACCGTCCCATCCCCCTCGGAGAGCACAATCCCACTATTCACACTCCCATCCGGCGCATTGATGCTGGTGTCGATCGTAACATTCAGCCCAACCAGGGAACTGGTGTCCCGGTAGAAGTACCCCCTCTCGGTGGGCTTTCCCGTGCCGTAGAAACAGAAGATCTTTAGGTTTGGAGCGAGCGGGAGGCGCGTTTCGAGGGGGTTTATCCATTTCCTCGGATCAAGTTCGTTGGCCTCAACCTCCTTCTTCGTATGCGCTACACCGTGGCTGTAGCTGCCGCGGACGGCGTCTTGGTACCACGTCTCCGTATTATTCCATAGGAACTCCAACGACTTTGATACGGTGAGATTCTTTGCCGGGTGGGTGACATTCTCGTCCTTAAAGTTGAGGAAGGTACCGTATGAGACTTCTTGGCCGTGGTCATCTGGCGCCCAGGTTAGGTTTCCCCACACTGCGTCGCCGCCTTTGGGCAGCATAGAGCTAATTCCTGGCATGGCGCGGAAAATCTCGGCGCGTTCCTCGCGGGAGAGAAAGCGTTCAAGGCCGTAGACCGCAAAAGCATTGAGTTGCGCTGTGTCCTTCATCTCCCCTGAGAGGACGGCGGGCATGCCTTTCAGTGCGCCGAGGAGGCTGCCGGAGATGTTTATCCAGGAGTCGATGTGCGTGTCGACCCAGGAATCGCCGCCGGAGCCCCCGAGCGGCGAGGCGGCCCAGTGGAAGAAGTAGAGCATTACTTCGCTGCCCATTGAGTGGGAGATCAGGACGATTTTGTTGCCTTGGAGCTTGACAGCGAGCTCTATGTGGCCTTTGAGACGGGTGAAGTAGTGATCCCTCGTCTCCAGGTTCGCGTAACTGAGTCTCCAATCATAAGCAGCCGTGAAGGAATTCGTCGGATCATACCCAATCCCAGCAAGGTTTTCGAGGACCTTAGACCAGATCCAGTAGCCAGTTATGAAGAAATCCGTTGCGTCGAAGCCTTGCGCCGCGCGGACCTTGATACCTGGCGGATCAAGACCAGTCTTTTTATCTAACATGATATGTCTTTTCCACTCCTCTTTGTCGCCCACGAGGGCGCGCATCATGGTCCAAGAGCCCCATAATCTCTTTCTGAAATATGGTCTGGATGATGTGTCTGTACCCCAACTTTCAAGACCTGTGGATATGACGCCCGGGATCATAACCACCGAGTGATGTGCTTTGAGACCTGCATTGGCTGCGTTGATGCCGACGGAGAAGGAGTCGGTGCTGAGGGCTGCGCGCTCGCTGTTCTGTTATTGTCTGTGTTAGCTTCCATCCTTACACGTCTACCACCACAACACCCTTACACTTGTCTAACGGGTTGCAAGGAGGATGAAGAGGGAAACAGAGAAGAGGTAGAACACACCTTCAGCTCCTTAGCATCCTGCAAAAACCCCGCAGGTAGGACATCCATCAACCTATCCAAACCCAAATCTCCCAGTCCAGCCATCTCCGTTAAATCCCCAAACCCAGCCAAATCAATCAGATCATTTTTCTGCGCAAAGAACCCCGCAATAATAATCCCAAACAATCCTCCCAAAAAGAATATAAATCCCGTTCGCCTTTTGTAGCCGTTGGTCTTTTGGGGGCGGAGCTTCTGTTTTGCTAGGCGACTTATCGACCTTACTGGCACCAGGGCGAGTTCGTCTGACTCCTCGAGGTTGAGTGTGTCGAGGTTATTGAGGTCATCTTTGCCGGTCAAGTCGCGGAGGGGTGTTCCGCCTGGTGATAGAGCGCCGAGAGCTTCGGGCGAAAGATCTATGTGTGTTGGCTTTCCATTTGGGAAGAGCTTGATATGTGTCGGCTTGTCCTGCTTGCCCTTCCTGCTTTTGCGCTTCCGGACACTAGGTCCTGGCGACGACATGTCGGCTGCTCTTGTCGCCAAAGAGGTGAGGGGTATGGAGGAGGAGGAGTAGCGGAGGTTGAGTATAATGTCGCCGGCGATGTAAACAAAGTTTTGCTATCGGAGCTATCACCGTTCATCTCGGTGCACTCAAACTCCGCAGGTCGCCGAAAATGCTGCACCAGCCACAATCATTGCTACGTCATGCCGTTTTGTGAGCTCTTGACACGCTTGGCATTTCTAGGCTTCAAGTGCAATCACATGACCTGGACACTGTCCATTGTCCTCGTCGGCAGTAGGGGGAGGACGGCGACAAGGCACATTCACAGATAAACCAAGTATGGCGGAAATGAAAAAGGAAGCGGGCAAACCGCCGCCAACAGCAGAATTGCTGTATATACCATACGACAAGACAAAGGAGAAGGAATATCTGCCTGCCATCCGCGCCTTAATAGCAAAAGACCTAAGCGAGCCATACAGCATCTATGTCTACCGCTACTTCCTCTACGAATGGGCCGACCTCTGTTTCATGGTAGGTTGTCCCCATCCTCAGCTTACATATCTCAATTTCTGACGCAATGACAGGCCATCGACCCATCCACCTCCCAAACAGTAGGCGTAATAATCAACAAACTCGAAACCCACCAATCTCACAGTCCTCCAACCTTCCGTGGCTACATTGCCATGCTTGCCACCGCATCAGAATACCGCGGCCGAGGGATTGCGACGAACCTGGTGAGAATGGCGGTCGATGCGATGATTGCACGTGATGCTGATGAGGTTGTGTTGGAGACGGAGGTGAGCAATGAGGGCGCGATGAGGCTGTATGAGAGGTTGGGATTTATGCGGAGTAAGAAGCTGTGGAGGTATTATTTGAGTGGGGGAACGGCGTATAGGTTGGTGTTGCAGTTGAAGAGTCAGTTGGAAGTGCCGGCTGGAGGAGAAGAGGTCGATGAGGAACAACAAGCAGAGAGAGGAGAGATCACAGCGTAGAAATGATAGGTTCGAAAAGCTTAGAGGAGCAGGCAGTTAGAGGAGTAATGATACCCATGTGATATGGAAACGAGCTATGAATAGAGACGTCAAATGCCACCCAGAACTGCCATACTTTGACAAAAGCTTGGCACTTATCTCCAAAACATGGCAGTTATCAAGTATTAATCCCAGTTCTGCTACAATGCCAACTATGTCATGCAAACCCAGCTTCAGCGATCATTCCGTGGTGTTGTCGTCAGAGTGGGTTGTTGGCAGCGGCTCGCTTGCACCTACCGCGCCCTCTTTCAAACCCGGCACTGGACGCCACGACGTCGAGCCAACAAAATTTTGTCCTAACCCAGTTCGAGTCAACAACCACACATCGAATCGGAGATATTTCCACAGACCTAGAAACTTTTCTTCTTGAGATTTATTTATACTAATATTTTAT
>RCNJ01000029.1_pt1 | contig 120299 bp, 93 predicted proteins | sample 2041171 | NCBI WGS metagenome assembly RCNJ01 (sample SAMN09708213, study PRJNA481090) | feces metagenome | biome: feces | host: Pygoscelis adeliae | place: Antarctica: Rookery Lake | collected 2010-03-01 | reverse complement strand
GCCCGGAATCGAACCGGGGGCCCCCGGATGAGATGTCACATTACAGTCCGATGCTCTAATCCAACTGAGCTACAAAGGGGAATTCGATACGTGAAGTTTGCTAGAATAAAATTTCATTGAGTTAAATAACAAAAAAATGAAGGACTCGTTCTTTCCTTTCTGAAAATGTGCTTCCCTCTCTTGCCAACACGTTAATGTCTGCCGCTAGACTAATGTATTGTTATATAGTGATTCTTGAAACAGCAAGTCGACTGGCCCCGATAGCTCAGGAATTAATATTTTAGATCTTGATGTTACTCTTTGGGCCTCGCGAATAGTCTGGCTCTGATGCTGAATATGGAAGGCTAGCCTGGCAATGAAGAAGAGGTTGGATTTTTTTTTGGGAACCACCCAGTCAAATAAGGACACGTTCTAGGCAGATGCAAATCGATCGGTCAAACGTTTCGGTACATTCTTTGTCTTCGTCCACTACTTAATGTCTACAAGAATACAATATCATACACAGCAAGCTGACAGACGAAGTGACTCCAGAAGAAGGAAACTCAACATCAAGCTCGAAATAACATCAGCAGACTCATTGAACAAATTCGGTGACACGACGCCAATCAGTTTCGACAGATCCTGTTGTAACGGAGGAGCAAGATAAGCACTAAATACCGCAAAAGACAGGAGTCGGCGCTGAAGGAGAAATTTCTATTAATGAAAACCACGATACACTTTCTGTCTGGTTTTGAAGAATTCTTTCAGCATTGCCAACGCTTATGTGAAGTTCCATGATGATTCCAGTTCGTCATGATCCAGGTGCGAGGGGATAAGCGAATCCTAAATTTTAGGCATGATATGTATACGTATTCAAAAAGGAGTGTATCTTCCAGGGCCATCACTGGAAGAACTTGAGAAGTTGTACAGGGAATGTCGTTGAACCCGAAATGAGTTCGCGAATGATGACAAAGTTGTCATAATCTAAATCGGCAAAGGAACCGCATGGTGACGACGACAGAAATACTTACATCTAGATTCCATCCTAAGACCATCTCAGGACGAGACGGTGATTATAGAGCTTGAAGACCCTATAGGAAGCGCTTATATTTGACAAGCCAAGAGCTTGGTGGAGCAGTTTGTCTTGCGAAAGATAACATTTTATATCGTCTTGCTCGATCAGCACTTAGCAGCGCAATTATCGATATCCTGGAGTGGCCTGTGACAGTATGCAAATATATAATGGTCTTCCTGCCCTGCTCAGTCAATGCTCTGCTCATCATCCTCCCTTATCCTTTCCTCACTCCGACTCCTCTCAACATCTTCCCTTTTAATCTGCCCATGACCTAATCTTCCAGGTCCTCCAAACTTCATATTCGCACCAAAACCACTGATCTGCTCAATCAGACTCGGTCTCCGTGTATCCCGCTCTGTCTCATCCGAGCTGGTATCGTAGTCATCCTCTTCATACTGTCCGCTCGGGCTCAACCGTCTCATATTCACATCATCTCCTCTCTCAACATCCACATAACTGCCCGGCTCCCTACCCAACACCCTATCCGCCTTATTCGAGCCAGCACTCCTCCTCCCGCCGCTTGCAAGACTAGGCGTATACGCATTCCCGGCCCTCGACTCCAGCTCTCCATACTGGTTCGGGTGTTTCGGCGCATCAAGATACGTGCGCTGCACAATGATCTCCGGCTGCTGCTCCTCGCTCATCCTTCCCCAACCCGCGCCTCTCTCGCGCTGTAATTGCTCTTCCCCCTCACGCCGTATGTTGTCTCTGGCTTCAATCCATTTCGGGCTTGGTTCCCAACTCCATCCATCTCCGATACTATTGCATATTGGGAGGAACCAAAGCAGCTTAGTTGGCCCGAATAAGGTTTCCAAATTCTTCTTCCTACCAAGATCGAAAGCGTGAGGTAGCTTGGCGCTATCCACCTCATCCATATAGTTTTCGTATCTGTCCCTCTCCCTCTGCCTCTCAATATGCTCCCACGTCTGCCTCGGCGGCGCTCTGTAGGGTACATTCTGTGGCTCATGCGATGGCGCGGCGGAGTCAGCAGAATGAGCGGAATGCGACGAATGCAGTCGCGGCGCATCATCCTGCCCCGGTGCCGGCGCATTATTGATCAGCGTGCTCAGCTGTGCGCCATATACTGGTAGACGCTTGTGCGCAAATGCAGCCACCCCGCTGTGTCCCCCCTGTCTCGCGCCTCTTATAGGTGAAACGTAGCGCGTCTTCTCAAGACACTCAATGTGTGTCTGCCCGTATAGTGCGAGGGAGTAATGCCAGGCTGTGAACCCAGCCAATGCAATCCCGATGATCCCAGCCATGATAACGAGCATGATATAGTTGATTGGCATAAGCGTATCCATGTATCCCTCATCCTCAAATATCTCCTTCCACACCCAGTACCCTGACACGAACGCGCATAGGAAGCAGAACAATGTCGTGTAGGTAAGGAAGAGCAAAAACGGCTTGTAGTTCCTAAAACCGACGCAGTTGGCGAGCCACGGACAGTGGTGGTCCATTTTCAGAACGCAGGTCTTGCAGGTGCTGCAATGGTGTGCGCGGTCTGGTTTCGGGGAGTTGCATTTCTTGCAGAAGCGGGTGTGACCAGTTGACTTCACGGTGAAGGAGGTCATGGCCGGCATGGCCTGGGTAGGTAGGGCCGCATAGCCGGACTTTGAGTAAGCTACTGTCGTGCCGGGAGAAGTGAAGACGGCGATGGTGTAGCACCAGTTGAGGAGAATGTAGAGAGCTATGCCAGTGACAGCTGCCCAAGGACCTAAGGAGTGTCAGACGACTGGCGCGTTGAACTGAGGAGCAAAGTCGTGAATAGGGGGGGCCCATGCGCACCGACAAATCCTTTATCATAGGTGAAGCCTATTGTGGCTTCCACCCAAGCGGCCCATGAAGTTAAAGAGTATACAAAAAGAATGGGAAAATAAGTGAATGCTAAGCAGCAGTACCGCTCGCATTTGCGGAGGTTCCTGCGAACCATGGTGGGCTCGCTGTCTATAGGAACGTTCTCGTGTTCATCAGGCGTCCCGTCCATTACATCCGAGCTGTCAGCATTGTGAGGCAAAAGCTTGTATTGAGTAATGAAAGTATATCGTTCAAACAGTAAATACTGAGCGACCTCTCACGTATCCCTTGGGTGCTCTGGCAGGCCGCTGCATCAATGGCTTGGCGAAGGACGGGCCGGTGACACTTTAATCCCAAGGCCTCAAAGTCAGCCCTTAAAATGGATTTTAACGGTGCCCGAAGATCCCAAAAATAACGGGCCTTATCGGTGACGTCGAGGCCTCTTATCAACGTTGTTGAGGGCGTCAGTAAACATTATTCGAACCTCACCTCATCCGCTGCTATGGTTACTTCTTGAGAAATAGCGGCAACACAACATAATGCCTCCGATACATCTTGCTCTTTTGAGGCGTACAGTTGGCAGCTCATCCAGAGCCATAGTGAAGTCATCGCGACCACCTGCGCCAGCAGCACTAGCTAGAATATCTCCCTTCACCAGAAGCTATAGCTCTAGCTTCCACCCAACAAACACAAGCTCTCGCCCTCCAGTCTCAACAGATCGCGGTCCCGCCTCTGAGGAGAACACAGTCTCCGACTTCTCCAACTTGGATGTTCTCGGCGGCACCCCAGTCCCATCGACAGCCATTGACGCCTGTCTATGGGACGGCTTCCATTTGAACAACGGCGTGAAGATCACAAACGGCTCGGGTGTACTGCTGGTAGCTGGCGAGGCATTCGCATGGAAGCCATGGAACGCGGCGAGGATAGCACCGGAAGGTGAGAGAAAGACTGATGGAAAGACGACAGCCAAGGCTGACGTCGGTCCAGGGATGGGAAACAAAAGATTGGTAAATGATAGGGGCGTGTTTGAGGTCGGACCGGAGGCTTGGAGCGTGTTGGGTCTGGTGTGGCCTAAACCTGGTGAGTTAACATTTGGTGGTGATACTGCCCTTGGTTGAGCCTAGATGCTAATGCTATCGTGACCAGACTTGCTCATTCTTGGCGTCGGACCGAACATGATGCCCCTTTCGCCAGCGACAAGGCAAGCGATCAACAGCCTAGGCATCCAGATTGAGATTCAGGATACCAGGAATGCTGCTGCACAGTTCAATCTGTTAGCAACAGAGAGAGGTGTGGGTAGTGTGGCTGCAGCGATGATACCATTGGGCTGGAAAGAGGGTGTCGGCGTTGTTTCTCGTAGAAACTAGCTCACAGACCATTAGCCAGCTCCAAGCACATTGTATATGACCGAATTGATGAAAGCAGATCTCCATTGGCACTTTTTCCTGTTGAACTCTGAAGAACCTGCTTGGAGGCACAGCAACATTTAAGTCGGCTGGAACGTGGTCCACTCCAGTATTTACCGTTTGTCAAGTCTTTCCGGAAGTTATATCCTAGATCTCGTTGTCGAATTCTCAAATCCATCTCGGCCAGGTTTAGAAGCTTCTAAAACTTTATCATTACTAAGAGCTACGTTCATGTTTTTCTCAAGGGCGGATTTATCAATCCACGGAATGCTTACCCGCAGTAAACAAGGCGAAGCAGCACGAGAGCCCGTTCTTAACATAGAACAAGCTGTTATCACGGCCAATCTCCGCTACAGTGGCACTTGCCAATGTGGCGACTTCCCACTTGGTTATGAGCCACACCAACATGTCATCTCATCTAGTATCAATAATATGCCTCCATGACTCAACATCCCCAATCAATCAACTCCCCCCTCCCACGATGCCATCACAACATAACCGTTTACAACTGAGTAATAATATCCGGAACATGCAGCTCCACCGCCTCCTCCGTGAACGCAACACCATGGTCAACAGCAAGCGGCTCAGCACCAAACATATGGTCTTCTCTCTCATGAACCTCCATCGTGGTCTCGTGATCGCCGGTTTGCAGAAGTGTCGATATTTCAGGCATCAGGGATGAACGCAAGATTTTGACATCAGCTGCCGAAAGAGGCATGCTGTGTGGACGAGCTGAGGAGAATGGCAACGGAAGGTCACCTGGGGAGTTCTCCTTAAGGTCGCCGGCCATATCTTGAGATTTTGGGCTACCATTCGTGTTGTTGAGAGAGTGAAAGTTCGCGTAGCTGCGATGTCTGCTTGTTCTATTGTTCGTTAGCTGCTGTACCCCTAACAAGGACTCATCCGTTTTCTCACCCTCTGATAGGCGAAGAGATTGGCGAAAAGATCGACTGAGAATCCTCAAGCTTTTTCGGCGTCGCAAACGGGTTCTCAATTCCTCCCTTCTGTGCAAACAAAGCCTTCAACTCCTGCTTAGCCTCCTCTAAGTCGCCTTTCTCAGACCTCTGCAGCCTGCCCCACGCAACATTCTCTGCGTTCTTGCTGCCTGCCAATGTGCTACGAAGACGACGTCTCTGATCACCTGTCACGGGTTTCATCTTGGCTGCACGGGCCCTTGGGTTCTCTATGTTAAAAAAGCGCACCATAGCCGAGGAGTCGTAGGCGGAAGCACCAAGATCATCACCAAAAGTGTAATCGGCACCGTCGAGGTCGTCAAATGGAGTTGGCTCGCGGGATGGTGGTGTGATCTTACGCCCGTGCGGATTTGGAGCACGACGTGGTGGCGCAGAGACGGAGTTCGAACGAGAAGGTGGGCTGGATGGAACCGGAAGCGAGGACGCACGACATGGAGCACGGGACGGTGGACGAGATGGTGGACTGAGCGGCGAATAAATATCGTGGCCGTCTGGAAGTGGCTGGCCGGGATTGAGGATGCTCGTATATAACCATGGAGAGGCTGGAGTATCCTGAAGTAGTATGTGCGTTAGCCTTATTGGTCAAATTATTCTAATAGTTGCACTTATACTGTAATTTCAAGCTCAGCACGATGGGTAAGGATACCTACTGGCTTCGTCGGTGGGTTGTCACGCATACCGAAGTTCATGGCATGTTTCTTTAGCATGATAGGCCTCTTCAACTGCGGGTTGAAGCCAAAGCCAGTAAGAGCAGTGACTGGAACCTCACCCTTAACTACAGCATCCAGGCTAAGATGGGTGCGGTCGGCGCAAGACGGACGGCAGGAATGGCAAACCTTGTACTGGCATTCATCTCCTGGTGGAACGACCCATGGTGTGTCGGACAGCTGAATATCTTCAGGCTTCGGCATCAAATTGGTCTTTGGGTTGAGTGCATGGCGTATTCTCAGCTTGTTGAACTGCTCTACAGCGGTTTGCTGCTTTGCTTTATGTTGTGCCTATCAAAATTAGTCTTCTTACCTCGATGCATATTACAGTATCTTGGCGCGCAAAGAGTTGAGGCTCTGGCAAAGCTATGAGAGACATACCATCATTCTTGCAATGCAAACCTGGTTCATCTGATCAGGAGCATATGTTGAGTATTGCTCTGGCGTCAGCTCGTTCCAGACACTAAATTCGCGGGCGCGTGCCGCTGGAGATCCGCGTCTTGGATCTGTTGGAATCCCGATCGCCTTGTACAAGTCGTCAAAAGCCATCTGGTGAACTGTCAGCAAGAGCACATGTGTATCCTAGCTGCCATCTGCTTACCACGGTGATTCTCGAAGGCTTCTCCTCAAGCATGAGAACACGATCTTGAGTGCAGCGGTACAGCCAGCCCGAAGACGGCACCTTACCACAGCTCGAGCACCTCATGTTTGTATACATGCTGACCATGGTTGTGTGAGTACACTGAAGAACGCGCGACTTAGCTGGCGGTTTGCTGAGGCGGTTGATGCTGGGTCCCTCGGAGATGGTGGTGCGACCGCGTCCTTCGCAACCATCAAGCGAAGAGTCAGTGCTATCGATTGGCGTAGATTCATCCATGGTCGGGGTTTCGATCTTGCGACCTGTTTGAAAAGCAGAGGGATTGATGTGGTGGGGATGGTTATGGGCCATTGTGTGGGGTGGTGTGGGTGTAAACAAAGTTTTGCCAACCCAGTGCTGATGTTGACAAGATCGAGCGGAGAATGATTGATGACCAGCCCAAAACCTCTGCGGGTTTCCTCCTTTGCCAGATATAGCAGCAGGTTAGAGAGCAATGTAAATGATTTGAAAGAGTTACTCAGGCTTTCAAAAAGTGATTGCCACCCGTAACAATTCTGCTCGGGGCATAAGCTGGCCTTAAAAAATCTTATGACCTTTAAGACACAAAACATAATTGCAAAACCACACCACAACACTACGAAAAAAGAGCAAGTCAAAGTATCACTAGATAGCTAATCAGATCTTTGTGGGGACAGTCATGTAGGCAATACCCGTGGACAGAGATCAACAACTCGTACACACAAGGCCAGTGTACAGATCCAACCTGTGACCTTCCATCATCTTCCGGCATAACCTCGCCCAAATCTCAGCCTTCTGCAGCAATGAAGTGCATCTGCCTGACGAAATGACGCGCCCTTCGACAAAAGAAGGCCACAATGAAGCTGAGAGGCTGAGAGAGCCCCGCGGCCTGGCTTACACCTCGCTTCGCGGGCACTGGCGCCGCCTCGTTGGCCATATATTCCCACCACCCACCCTGCTTTTCCTTCTCCTCCTTCTTTTCTTCTTCGTCGAGTGCTGGGCATTTCTGCCCAGCACGGTGGTCAGCGGAGGGAAGTGCAGTATCTCAGTGACCACAACCCGCGAACTTGAGTCAGAGTTGCCTGGAGATGCCAGCTTCGATACGTACCAGAAGCTTGAGATTCCAGCGCACACTTCCGAGACACTCGATTGCCATCAGCTTGGTGGCTTGATCACCCACTAGGCTGCGGACAGTTAGGGTAGCTGGTCGAAAGACTGGCGGAGTTTTGGAGGAGGAGTCTCTTGTCATGGGAGGATTGAGGTGGAATACACCCCGGAAAAGCTCTGTCCCAAGCAAGGCCCGCAGCTGAAATCAACCTTTGAACAAAACTTCACCTCGAAGTAAGCTTTATGGCTCAACTTGTTTTCCGCCCGAAAAGCCACATCCTTTCATTGTTATCGAGCTTGAGGCGTGATGGCGAAGAAAGAAATTCGAGGAGCAATGTGGTTGTTTGCATACAGGCCTGTAAATATTACTAGTTGCCAGCTGGTTACGCGGGCTTGGCTGGGTGTGTTATCCACCGCACTACTTCCACTTCAATAATGCGCGTTGAGGGACCAACGTCTAATATCTCTGAGGGGTCAGGAGCAGTATTTTAGATGAGACACCAATGTTGTCCAAATACACCATTCCAATCCACGTGATGTTGTTGCGCGGAGTCGTGACAGGACTTGTCGTTGAAAGGGCATCCTGCTCTTGGTTGCTGATTCAGCAATTTGACAGCTTGAGCTGAGTGGTTGACAGCTCTAGCTGCCCCTGGTCTTGATTTTCGCACACCCCAGCCAACGGTGTTTTTGACGTGGAGATACGCCCTCTCTCGACGTCGTGCGCCAGGTACAACACCACACACAAATTAGGCGCGCTGACTTGTCCTTTGCTTCGCTGTTTTATACCCATAAAGGGCGCGCGCATCTGGTTCAAATTCAAAGTAAGCTCATTCTACCAAGTCGCAAGCATTCCTCGACTTTGCGACAGCCGCCTCCACATCTTCTAGAATGCGGAGAACCTCGGCCCACTTCAGTATGGACTGAGTAAACAACGGTTGAGACATTGGCGCTATGACCAACCTCGCATTCGGAGAGCTTATAGCTGACGACTTCGCGCTCTTCTAGTTCTCCAATATACCCAAACACACAATGTCGGTTAAGTTTGAGAAAGATACCGTGAAGACAACGATGAAGGAGGCCGCGACTCAGGTTGGCAATGCCGTCACCGGAGGAAAGGGCGGCGCCAATGGCTATCTCGCTGTGAGTAGAGCTACCTTGGGAGATATGACAATGTTGAAACTCAATTGGCTAATTTGTCTATAGGCATACCTCGCTGCGTTGCAGAAGAACCCGTTGCGCACGAAGATGCTCACATCTGGTGTATTGAGCGGTACCCAAGAGCTCCTCGCTTCTTACATCGCAAAGGACCGCAGCAAGAGCGGCCACTACTTCACATCGCGTGTGCCAAAGATGGCTGCCAACGGCGCATTCATCATGGCTCCAGTTGGCCATGTTCTCATCACGATCTTGCAGAAGCTCTTTGCTGGTCGCACATCGCTGAAGGCCAAGATCTTGCAGATCTTGGTCAGCAACTTATTCGTATGCGCATATGCGTCTCTTGCTTTAGATTGATGTTCTAACATTTGCGCCAGATTGCACCAATCCAGAACTCCATCTACCTCTGCTCCATGGCCATCATCGCTGGCGCACGCACCTTCCACCAAGTTCATGCCACCTGGAAGGCAGGCTTTCTTCCAGTCATGAAGGTCTCATGGGTCACCTCTCCAATCGCCCTCGCATTCGCGCAGAAGTTCCTTCCACAGGAGACCTGGGTGCCATTCTTCAACATAATTGCCTTTGTTATTGGTACCTACATCAACACCATGACTAAGAAGAAGCGTCTTGCAGCTTTGAGAAAGAAGTACTACGAGGAGAAGCAAAATGATTACAGGCCAGGTGGACCAGGACTTGGTGGATCTAACCCTGCATATTAGAAGTGGTAGATAGGGGAGTGCTATGTATTATGGTTTATAGGTGGAATGGTTTATAAAAGGTTAGCGTGGCACATAATTTAGCCGAATATGAAGATTATGACCATGCCGCGGGATGAAGATGCTCGTGGCTCCATACTTGGTGGCGTGAACTACGGTAATGGCCGTCGGGGAGAGGCGGTTGGCCAGCACGCTTTATGGTTATGCGGCTAGAAAGTGCCTAATGGTCATGCAGCAATAACAACTTCTTTCAAGGATTTAGGCTTAGTGCAAGTGCGACTGTGCGACACCTAGCCGTACATGAAAGGCGGCGCAGACTTCCTTAGTGGGTAGTTTGAAAGAATACTCTGAGTAAGCATCTACTTATGGCCTCACCATGGAGAAATGAAAAACATGAGTGGAGCTCTAGCTTGCACAGCCAGCTGCCAAAAAGGACGAAACTCGTAGGCGAATACAAGGGACAACCTACGGAAACTCCTTCAGGCATGATATTGGCGGAGACGCAGCTGGCTTTTGGAAAAGTGAACATAGGGCAGTTAGTTCTAGAACAGAACCTTTCAGACACATGAACCCATGGACCTCACACCTAGTGAAACCGCATATGAGCATGCTTTTGCAACAACGGCATCACCACAAGCAACCCATCAGGGGTCTTTCCTATATCAATTTTGCATTTTCTCCGAGCTTTTTGGTATCCGCGCTAGCTATGCAACACCAAATACATACTCTTTCTACGTTTAAACAATAAGCTCAACCTCCTTCGAGCCCTGAATGTACTTCTGGTACTTCTTGAGCGCTTGCGCAATCTCACCACCCTCATCACAGTATCTGACAACCTGCTCTGGGCAACGGCCAATGAAGTTCTTTGGGTCCAACATGCCATCAATCTCACCCTTAACACCGTCGAAGAAAGGAGTGGCCTTGATTCTAGCGATCAAATCGTTCTGGCCACCCTGCTGCTTGACAACAGCGGAGGCCTGGTGAGAAAGCACGCGGATCTCCTCGTGTGCGTCCTGGCGGGACTTACCTTGCGAAACGAGCTTCATGATGATGTTCTCGGTGGCCATGAATGGCAACTCCTCCATAACGCGGGCGTGAATGCGGGCTGGGTAGACGACCAATCCAGAAACAACGTTGTCCAAAGTCATGGCGATGGCGTCAGCAGAGAGGAAGATCTCTGGGAGGGTGATTCTGCGAATAGCAGAGTCGTCGAGAGTGCGCTCGAACCACTGTGCAGCATAGGTATCGGATGCGTTCTTGTTGAGGTTGGCCAAGTGGCGGCCGAGACCGGCGATGCGCTCGCAGCGCATTGGGTTGCGCTTGTAAGCCATGGCGGAGGATCCAATCTGGTCCTTCTCGAATGGCTCCTCCATCTCCTTCTGTGCGGCCAAATGGCGGATATCGCCGGTGATGCGCTGGACGGTGGCACCAAAAGCGGACATGGCGTTCGCAACTCTCAAGTCGACCTTGCGAGTGTAGGTCTGGGTGGAGATGGCATAGCAAGATGGAAACCCAGCCTTCTCGCAGAGGATATCATTGAGCTGATCGACCTTGGAACCATCGCCGTGGAAGATCTCCATGAACGAAGCCTGGGTACCAGTGGTTCCCTGAGCACCACGGAAACGAAGGTCGGCGCGAACCTTCTCGATGTCCTCAAGATCCATAGCGAGATCCTGAGCCCACTGTGCTGCACGACGACCGACGGTGATCAGCTGTGCTGGCTGGTAGTGAGTATATCCAAGAGCTGGAAGATCCTTGTACTCAAGGGCGAACTGGGAAAGCTTGTGGATGATAGTAGCGAGCTTTGGGAGGAAGACTTCAATAGCGTCGCGGAGGAAGATGAGATCGGCGTTATCGGTAACGTAGCAGGATGTGGCACCGTAGTGGATAATACCAGCAGCAGCTGGGGCGTTCTGGCCGAAGGCGTGGACATGAGCCATAACGTCGTGGCGGCGCTTGCGCTCCTCCTCAGCAGCGACAACGAAGTCCTCGTCGGTCATGACAACATGTGCGCGCATCTGCTCAACCATCTCCTCGGTGATTGGGAGACCCAACTCCTTCTCAGCCTCGGCGAGCCAGACCCAGAGCTGGCGCCAGGTGTTGTGACGAGTGCGAGCAGAGAAGATGGTCTTCATCTCAGTGCCTGTCAACCAGTTAGTTTGAGCTCCGCGCGACTGTGATTATTGAATTGGGAAGTACTTGCTCGCATAGCGGGTCGCCAATGGCGTCTGGTAGTTGTCAAGTCCGGACATTTTTGCAAAAGTTTTTATGTTACTACAAATCAAATTGTTGTAATGAAGCAGGAGGGAAGCAACAAAGCGACTTTCAATCGATGGGGGGAGTCAGATCTCAAGGCGGGTTGACCCGACAGCCCATGATGACCCGTTATGCTTTTTTGGCGGGGTACACTGCCAGATACGGGCGGTGGGCTGATTCTGCCATGATGGGACGTTTTGGCAGCGCCATTCCCAAATTTCATCTCAGCCTTGTCTCTTCCTTCAGCCCAACCACCACCCATCACATAAAACAAAATGCCTACCAAGCATAAGCGCAGCAAGAACCTCGGAGGTGCCGACGACATAACGTAAGTCTAGGCTTTGATCTCCAAATTATGCGATGCCAGATGCTAATTGCCGCCAGAGCTGATCTCCCACCAACTGAGATCGCCAAGTCCCTCTCCACAGCCCGCGGCGCAAAAGAGAATGGCATCTTCACATCCGATCAAGCACCAAAGCGCAACAAGCGCAAACGCAAGAATGATGCCGACGATACTCCTAAAGAGTTCGCGCGTCTCATGATGTTTGCGCAGGGAAAGAAACTCCCAAAAGGACTCGACGACGGAATTCAGAAGACGAAGAAGCAAAAGAAGGCCGAAAATGCTATCAAGGAGGGAAGAACACCTGGCCCAACAGCAGACGCAAAGGTTGGGATGCCAACGATTAAGCCGGGAGAGAAGCTGTCCGACTTCGCAGCAAGAGTCGACGCCGCGCTGCCGATTGCCGGCCTGATCAACAAGAGCGGGAAGAATGGCAAGGACCCGTTGGGATTGAAACAGGGCAAGACGAAGACTGAGAAGAGGATGCACAGAATGTACGCCGAATGGCGTGTGGAGGAAGCAAAGATCCAGGATAAAAGACAGGACGCGAGAGAGCTGGCCGAGGAAGAGGAACTGGATGAGAATGGAAAGATAAAGGTCAGCTGGAAGATGGAGGGCGAGGACGAGGGTGTGGACGGCGGCAAGAAGAAGAAGGGCAAGGGAAAGAAGAAGAAGGTGATTGGAGAGATTGACGATGGAAATGATGACCCATGGGCGGTATTGAAGGCAAAGAGAGGAGAGGAGAGGAACAAGGTCAGCGACGTTTATGATGCGCCTCCTACATTTACAAGGATACCCAAGGAGAAGTTCAAGGTAAGAGGGGCGAGAGTCGACGTCGAGGACGTGCCAAGAGCTGCAGGAAGTCTGAGGCGCAGAGAGGAGCTGGGAGAAGTCAGGAAGAGCGTCGTTGAGGCTTACAGAGAGATGATGCAGAAGAACAGAGAGGCTGCTGCCGCAGCCAAGAAGGATGGCAATTAGCAGGATAGGTGGTGAGAGTGGAGTTATGACTGGCAGCGGTAGAGTGTAGAGAGCATCACAAATATACCCTTTGACATTTGCGATACCCCACTGAAAGCCGATCGCCTTTGCTGAAAGTATGCGAAACTTGTAGTCTCACCGGGTTAATTTTGTGGTCTATATTTTGAGTGTTTGAGCATGTTGACGCAAGCACGTCGCGTACTTCCCATTTAGGCATTCCCAATCAAATCATGTGATATATCACATGCCCCACCTTTCTTCCGGGCGTCAGCGCGTCCGCTCGCCAAAAGTCTGACTCCACTCCCGCCACCAAAATTCGAGGTTTCTCAGCTTACAACCACGCTTTGCGACGAAAACCTCTCAAGTTCGATTCCGGCGTTGCTGCTTCACACCACACGGTCAATTGCTTCGCGTAAAGAATGCTTGCCAGGCCGCTGTCACAATGGCACAAGAACGAGCGGACTTCCCTGACCTCATTAACTTATTGATCAGAGAGGCCGCGATCAACGATTGGAAGCACGGTAAGCTGCAGTTTTACACAGCCTTGTTGCTTTTTTTCCTTTTGATATGCAGCCTTGTTGGTGGGGTTTGGTGGAGACTCAATAGAGTGCTTGCATGAAGGTGGAACAGTGAGCTTAGTGGTAGATCACTTGCTTGCTTCTCAAAGTGGCTAGGCTATATAGTCACTTGTTACCTTTGTTTCAACGCTACTTTTTGGTGCTTTGGCCCAGCGGCAGTAGTTTTTGTTCGCGGGGAAAGGGCACCACGTACTTCTGGCACCTTCCTCAAGAATCACGAGTTCAAGCCGTCGGCAATATATCTTGTTTGCCCATCATATCAATATCCTTTTCCTATATGTTCAATTGAAACGCTGTTCTAATCATTGTCTCAGGACTGTCTGTATCAGATTTGCTGCAGCGCATCGATGTTTTCTACGATAAGGAGGAGAAGCAGAGAGCAGAAGCCGAACATGATGCTCCAGGAGAAGAGGATCCGGAGCATGCCTCAGATGAACAAGAAGCTCATTCCGAGCCATGGAAGAGGCCATTTATAGATCATGCTTTTTCGGTCGCGGTTTGGGACAGTATGAGGCAGCATGACGATATCATTGTGGGAGCCAACAGGCCTGGAAGGTGTGATCTTACCCTCGAAGGTGTTCTACTTCTCCCCGAAGAGCCCCTAGAGGAACCCATGCAGCCGAACAAGGACCGCGGTAAAGAGTCAGCTCGTAGGCAGGCTGCCCTGTCGCCACCACCTGGAGCCTCAGCAGAGCTCGTCTATCAACCCCGAGTTCATGTCGCCCAAAAACGCCTATGGAACGAGCTTACTGGTCATGACGTCGACAAGACGAAGCTTCCATTCTCGGAGTGGCAGCTCCTTTTATGCATTGTTGCTGCTGGGCCAAAGGGTATCCTCCAGGCCGAAGCTGGAAAGGAGACCGGTCAAGACAAGAGATCCGTACCTCGCCGCACAGATTTCCTTTTCCAGAAAGGGTACATCGATAAAAAGCAGGTGCTTGCCCATAGCCAAAAAACCAGCTTGCTCACTCATAAGCTATATTTGGAAACTAAGCAGGTAAACGATGACCTTCCGGATCCATCCAAATTATTGCCCCAGGTTCTCACACAAGACTTAATGCCTGTACCCGGTCATGAGTATTGGACCGGTGCATTTGTCGATACAGAGATGGTCGCTCGCGCTGCTGTGGCCATCATTCGTGCGTGGGGTGTTATCCGTCGTGCGCATATCCTCGCCAAGATGAACATCAGCGATCTTCGCATGAGGAAAACTCTGGAACGGACAATGAGAAAGTTTTTTGAACTAAAAATTGCGAAAAGAGTCAGTGCTGTCACACCTGACAATCCCAAAATCTTCAAGGACTGTGTAAAATACTTGAGAGAGCCAACGGATGAGGAGTGGTCGCATTTCAAGAAAAAACTTACCAGCCAAGGTTTCAAGAACAGGCCATCAAGGGCGAAACCAAAGAGCGAGCATAAGCCAAGAGTGAGAATGCTGGCAAGTGCGCCTGCAGGGAAAAGAAAGAAAACAGTCCTAGATGATTCGAGCGACAACGGCGGTATGACCGAGGAAGGCGATGGAAGCGATGGGAGTGGAGATGACAATGATGACTTCTTCGGTGCCGATGAACAAGACGAGGGTTTTGACGCTGCCGCCAAACCTGCCCAGATGACATCGACGAAAGAAACCAGGGAGGAGCTGGAGGCCATGGTTGAAGAAGCTATTGGAGCGATCCCTGGCGGCATAACCGAAGAGGATCTATTGATAGAATTGAGCGGCATTGCTGCGGAAGACGTTCACTCGATGTTCGAGCCGCTCAATGACTCGTCTCCCGATTTGGCCGATGTACGTTCCATTCATCTTGTGCAAGAAGCCATTTTCAGGAGAGGGCAAGAAACCTTCCAATACTATACTGTCACCGACTTCAAAAGGCGTGCCAAGGCAGAAGAGTCTGTGTGGGAAGGAGTCGCCGTGTGGAGACCTGAAGCGAGTCATGCTTCGACAGCACACAATGTCAACAATGCTCAATCGTTCGAGACGCAGTTTCAGCCCACAAACGCAGCAGCAGTTTCTACCCCTCAGCCGTCCTTCACGCCGGTGCCGTACCAGGCAATCGCCAATCCTGTATCGACGGCGGGAACACCAGCAAGTCGTCCTAAGCCACAGACGCGAAGAGGCAGACTTGCACATACCGGAACTCCTTCAATCCGATTGAATTCGCCTATCAAAAACCAGATTGGTAGGCCCAAACGTGCTGGGGAGGAAAAGGTGAGCTTCACTTCTCACGATCAGGTTCAGCGAGAAGCAGGCATTCCAGGAGTCTACTGGGATATTCCCGAATTTACAATCAAGATAAAAGGCCCACCACTGTTTTTGAGGGGACGCAAGCCTAAGAAGTTCCTGGTCCTGTTCAAGACAAATCGGATGAATGAGCTTGATCTCAGCCCAAAAGAGCACAAGCCACATATCCCGCTCGATTTCACCAGAGATGATAGCGCAAATTCCACACCCGAGCCGCAACCATTTGAACTTGGTACACATACGATGCCCACGGCTCCTATGGGTTCTCCAAACGTGGATATTTCGACGCCCGCAGAAACGCCACATAAAAGCTTTATCGACTTAATAGACGCACCTGGCGCGGGGTATGACTCGCCGTATAGGGCCAGTCCTGCAACAGACTCCATGGCCAAGCCTATACGTGTCGCATCGAGCATCAAAAAGAAATATGGCAAACAACATGCAGCGAACAAGAAGCAGAGCAAGGAGGTTCCAAAAGTCGATTTCTTTGATTTCGTCGTAACGGCTACACCGGCTCAAGGCATGGCAAGCGACGACCAGGCTCACCAGGCTCACCAGTCACCATACCCGACACAAAACTCGCAGTCCGCTAAACGTTGTAGCTCCGGACGGGCTTCAAAGATTGCCGCCGAGCGTCTTCATGCCGCGGCTGAATCGTATCAGTCGCCATACACTCCGCCCACGAGCGGGGATCATGGAGTCGAGGAGGCAGCAGCTGGTGAAGAAATTGCAACAGAGGACTCTCCATCCACAGTTGAGAATGCCGAAACGCAAGAGGAAGCTGCTGAGTTAGGAACGAAGCCTAAGCATGTCCACCATTCTGCACCTCTGTCAGAGGAGCAGAAGTATCTCGATTCCAAGATTCAAGGTGCTGCTGACGAGATTTTTCCCGGCAAAGCAGCTCAGCTCCCAGTCATCAAAGACGATATTGTCGGTAATCTTTGTACTGATATGGAGAGCACGAAGGTTGTCTTTTTCCCGCTTGATATCATGGATATGGATCACAAGATGGAACTAGATGCAAATCTTTTATCGAGAGCTGACCTGGGCGAGGAAAAATTTAAGTTGACGCTCATCATGCCCAATAAAGACAAGGAAGCCGCAAGAGACACTGCCCGAAAGTCTGCCAACGTTGAAACTGACGACTTTGACGACGAGAAGATCATCTTTTTGTTTGCATCGACGATGCTCAAAAAGGCGAGAGGTCTGAAGGGCAAAATTACCTGGGGCATTGCTGCTAGAGCTCTACAAGCAAGGCGCGATGCACTTCCATCTTGGTCCTTTCCCGTGCCGGACGGCGGAGCCAAGCCGTTCAAGTGTGACACCTGCACCGGTTCGTGGAAGAACTACGAGGGCATTAAATATCACAAGACTAAGGGTAAAGCTGCTTGCAATCCTGACTACGTGCGTCCGCCAACGCCGCCGCGCGGGGAGAGGAGAACAAAGAGGAAAGGATATGTGGATGTTGACCTGCTGCCACCTGAAGAAGCAGCACAAGTTGCAGCTCGTCTAAGGCAAAGTAACCGCTCCGAAGAGAAGGTCATACAAGACTCCATCATAGACGAGGAAAGGAGGCCTAAACGCCGTGCCGCGGAAGTGGCACGTGGTCAAAGCAAGCAATTCCCGTCGATCACCAGACGTGAGCCGTCCGATTCCGAGGAGTCAGATTATCAGGACGAGTCGGTTGCGAAAAGCGCACATGAAAAGGCAGTAAGTAAGGACAAGACCGCGAAACCCATGGTCAACGTCGCCGGCGTGGAAGTGTCAATCCCAAACGCAAAGGCAGTGGATGCTGCCACCCCGGAGAAGAGGGTATTGTTAGCCGCAAAAAGGAATTTAAAATATCCAACCACAAACGACAGAGACAACGTCGACCGCAGGACTGGCCCTGTTATCACCCAACAGCGCAAGGATATTATCATGGAGCTGGTCGAAGCCAATGGAGGCTCATTTCCTGGAGACCAGGGCTTGTGGTTCGCTATGCACAATGCGTGGATGGAAAGATATCCAGGTTCTAATATCCAGGATTACAAGTATTGTAATCAGGCGGTAGCTTTGCTTGAGGATCAAAGCCTGCTTGCCAAACTCAAATTCTCGTTCAAAGATGGCAAAAGTCGGACAAGAACGAGAGCAGTGGTAACTAAAATGGGGGTTGATCCATTGAGCCCAGAGGTTACTGCCATTAAGGAGAAGATCAAGGAGAAGTTCCCAAAGTACTACTGCCCTCCCGAGTTTGCCCCTTCGGAGGAAACAATGTCGATGCTTGAGGCTAGAGAGTCCAGGCCATCTGAAGAGGAGAGACAGAGGCGGATGGCTGAACGCGAGCTGTTGCAACCGCCCAAGGCCAACGCAACACCAGTTCAGCTTGAACATGATGAATCATTTCATCCTCGCAAACCAAGTGTTCCTGGCCAATCGGCGATTCGAAGGCGCAGAGTCTCCACAAGCAGCGATGAGGAGATAGCATTCCTCAATGCCCCATACTATGCCCCTGATCCCGATGGTCGCGCTGCTAGTGAAGAGGAAAGAACCATTCTTAGAAGATCTAGAAAACCAAGGCAACCAAAGGCTGAGAAGACTTACCACAGGAGCGCGAGCTTCAGAGAAGGCCAATCCATGAGGATGAAAGCTCTCTGGGCGAGCATGAAAGAGAGAGGTTCTATGTTGAGGGATATCCATACGAACGAAGAGCTTTTCCTCGCTGAGAATGCTTTGGTCATCGAAGAATCGGGAGATGAAAGCGGACACAATGACGAGCTTATGGATACCTGCACTAGTGCTTGGACCGTAAGTTCTTCACATGCGGCCGTGCAATCTGCAGACGGCTCTTGGGGAATGCAGCCAGTATCGTCCATCGTAAAGACCAAACCAGTCAACCATTTCACGCTGTTACCAGAGCCTGTCACATACATGCAGAAACTCGACAATCCATTTTGGTGCTACCGACCTTTCGGTCATGGCGTCAAACCCATTTATGCTCGACCATCAAAACGACTTACAACTCTCCACGAGACTAATGACTCCAATACCAGCTTTCGGCCGGTCATTGTTTCCACTAGGAGACTCTATGGTGCAGATCAACGACGCAAAGACTCAAATGAAGCGCGCGGCACGAAACGCGTTCGGGCATGGATTCATAACGAAGGGGACCAAAAGAAGAAAGGTCGCTACATTGATCGCCCCCAACTGGAGGGCGGTATGCATCCATATGGCTTAAATCCTGAGAATGGCGAAGAGATTCCGTGGCCAGACTTCACTCCGTTAATACTGCCGCTAAACAGAGCGAAGCGGATGGGGCCAATCATGCCAGAATGGTCGACTAACCCTGGTCTTGACACATTGGTCAACCACTTCAAGGCCTCTACTCGCCCAGCAGTCCAACCAGAAAGTGACGGTGATATCGTGATGGAGGAATCACCGGCTTCAGAGGTGTTTCCCAGATCATCAGCGGCTTTCAAGGATAGTCTACCAATCGACCTGGAGGCCATTCTTACGCTGGCTACCACTGATGAATACTGCATTGTTGAGCCTGATGATGATAAACTCGTGTATGAAATCGATGCGGTTGGTGCTTGGGAGAGATCTATCAAGGGCAAGACTCTCCTGACCATAGGGTCGGTTGAAGCTGGAACGATATTTGTAAACCACACACTGACTGTGGACACTGGTCAGTCAATTGTGCCCATGCCTTGTCTGCCAGAGAATCAGTTCACTCTTGAGACGCTTCCATATGGACTCCTGACTTATGACCCGATGGAGAAACTTTATCTGCCTGCCGAGAGAGCTAAAAGAACATACCAACGGCGTGCACCGAAGCCTGATCGTGCCATGCACTTTCTGGGAATGCAGGAGGCAACAGCTTCAGATTTCGAGGACATGGCAGCGCAGAATGGCAGAAAGCACAGACTTGCCGACACTTACCGAAATGCCGAACAGCAACGAGTTAAGCGTGTCTATCGACGTGCAGCACAAACGAAAGATTTCAAAACTCGTCGTCTTACCTGTCTTCCTATGGATATTGAAGGACTTCCGCTGCCAGCCGACGATCCAAACTTCGCTGTCGCTGTCTCTCACCATGACTTATCAGGCCATCGCAAGCGCACCAACGAGCGTAATGTAATTAGTGATGCCAATGACGACCGCCTTATTGTCACAGTCATCGTGATCAGAACTTTGCTCGGAGGACTAGACCAGTCCGTGGATTGGGTTCTGGTCTCGAAGATGTTCCCTCAAACCACGATGAATTGGTTGCACCGCCACTTCAATGTACTGGCCGACAAGCATGCCAAACGTGTCGAAAAGCTTGTCGATGACTTCCAGAGCCTATACCTTAAGGCGTATGCGGCTGGAGAATTGCCACCTTTGGACTACGACAATGTATTGGACTATGATTGGGATGCTCTGGTCGAGTGGACCATGGACCGCACTCAAGCAATGGCCACCTCGAATGTCAACCTCCCGGCCACACGCGAGAAGTTCGACTTGAACTTCGGTATTGCTGACGCCGAAGAGCGCATTTTCCGGGACTCTTTCTTCAATCCAGCGCTTCCTGTTCACAAGCGTATTGCCAATGCTACGGCGAAGAACAACACCTTGCCTTTGACGCCGCCAGCTGAGCCACTTATCGAGCCGAAAGAGGCAACATACCGCATTGCCCGCTCATGGACGAGGGCGGCGTCTCTTACACCTGAGGCTACCTTTGATGCTGGTTTTACCGATGCAAAACTGCGCATGTTCCCAGACGAGCTGATGTCGGACGTCATTCTGCAGCTCATGGAAGGAAAGGTCCTCGTGTCTGCCAATAAAGGCCGACAAGTTCCAGGTAGAGGCTTCGAGGCGACCGACGTCTTTGCGGCTGCTTTTTCGCGTTTGCTTTCTCGTGCCCATTACGAGGAAGCGGCTGACTTTAAGAAGAGACTCGACTATGCTTTCAGAAATGGTAGAACCCTCACGCTGGAGTATACCGCTTCGGAGGGTGAAATTAAGGCCGTTACGAACCTCGCTGCGCATGGCAGGGTCGTCCTGACCGGAGAAGGTGTGCCCAACGACGAGTTTGGCTTGACAGGCGGTCATTATCAGACCAGAATTATGGACAAAAGGAAACTGGACTTTAAGATTGTCATCAGATCTTCACCATCTTACATTTATGACACCGACCATCCTATGACGGTCTCTGGGGCTCTGAACCCAACGAAGAACCCACCTCCAAGACCATTGGACGAGGCAATTCCTCTGTGGTATGATATCAATTGGCATATAATTCCAGACCTCTGGCAGAAGTCTGTGTGCATGGTCCTCGCCACAATTATGACCAGGACGGGTATTGATGCTAAGGAGGTGACGAGATTATGCAGGCCGGCCTTAGAGATGTGGGAGGTAAAGCTTCTTATTGATTGGGCGTGCAAGGTTAGTGCTGTGAGAGAGATGAGCCCAGGAAGTGGGATCGAGGCCTGGACTGTGAATGAGTGGTGGTGGTGGATTGGGGGACAAGTATGAGAGGCCGTAATAGTAAAGATATGTATTTGGGGCAAAGAATGTGTACTTGGATGGTATGAAATAAAAAGCTACCGATAATAACTAGAATGCAGATGAGCAGTAGGTATCTTGGCTGCTAGTCATAGCAATGTAATTGCCCGTTCGCAGACATTTAGATCTTCCATGCTTGTTTCATTGCTGACGCCATCGCATTTATATGTCAACAATTCAATAAGCTAAACTGATGGTTATCAATGGTTTCACTAGGCCTACGACCTCCAACGCCCTTGCACGTTCCATTACCACAAAAATCGTGTGGAAGGGTGCTGTCTCTTGAATATTATGAAAATAATCAGGTAGGATCAGAAACACATCAGTAAAAAAAAGCCATCATATCCAAACGAAACTCCCTCGGGTGGGCTTGAACCACCAACCTCTCGATTAACAGTCGAACGCGCTAGCCAATTGCGCCACGAGGGAATCCACATACCATTTGTCCAATTATGACAACTATAATGTACGCAATTTTATCATGCTGTGGTCGATTTCGGGACAACCAAGTGGGTCAAAATTTTAAAATCGGGGTTAAATTCATAGAACTCCTTCCCAAAAGAGGAGGCTGAAGCTGCCTTCGGCTTCCCCATCGTGCAAGTGTTGGAATGACAAAATAGTTGTTCGAAGTTTAGCCATGGTGCACCATGGCTCGCAGATTGCGGCTTCTGTGGATCGAACACAGTGCCTCCAGATATCGGGCCGAAGTTGACTTCAGTCTGGCGCTCTCCCAAGTGAGCTAAAGCCGCTTGGATTGATAAAGAGTATTAAATAATGTCAATATTTGAACACACAAATGCGTACTTGATCAAACTGAAAACGCGGTACAACCTTGGCTGAATGGGGACTTTTCTCTGTTACAAGTAAATCCACAGTACGATTATAAGGTCGGTAATAAATGCGGGCTCCAAGTCCCTGAATATTCGTCTTATTGCATGCTCTTGATACATCCATCACAAGGGCTTTAGCTTCCAGATAAAGAAGTTTGCAAACGAGAAGTGAACATCGAATTCTAAAAGTTTCCAGGGAAAAGAAATTGAATTGCGCGCTGTTAAATCACAAGAAAAGTGTATAATATTTTGTTTGCCGCCAAAAGTTCATTCTTGTGATATGATAATACACTATGCAAGCATCTTCGGTGCCGTGCTAGATTTTCCTCATTCCAATCCTGAACATCTTGACGAGTGGGACTCAAAGCGGTGAGAAGATTTACTCGTCATCCTCCTCCTCCTCCTCAGCCTCAAGTGTGGTCTGGGCAATACCTAGAGTGGTGTTAGCATTCGGTTCACAAGTGACTGAACAAACTGGCAACTTACGGTCCAAATCACGCTGGCCGGACTGGGTGATGCGACGACCTCCCTTGTCCTCATCGCGCTCAAGGACACCGATCTTCTCGAGGGACTGCATGACCTTGCGGTCAACGGAGCCGGAAGCAGCGACGTGGTGGGATGGGCGGGATCCACGGTTGCGGGTGGAGCCGTGAACCTTGCGGAGACGTCCGACACCGACAGTCTTGCGGAGGTAGACGTGGCGGGCGATGGAGGCGGCGCGAACGTAATACCAGTCAATGGACTGTGGTGGGAGCTCCTTGGCGGCACCGGTCTTCACGGTATCAACCCAACCTGATCGTAGAGTTAGCCGCTATACCTCTGCGCATTCTCGAGAGTAACCTGGAAGACGGGCAAGAGATAATTACCTGGGATTGGGAGCTTTCCCTGTCTCTTCAAGAAAGCAGAGTATGCGTTGATGAACTTTTGCGCCTGCAACGTTCCCGAATCAGCATCATTCCGTCAACAGAAGTCATCACGACCCCCTCGCGCCTGCTCGATTCATCCATTTGCCCTTTATGTATATATAATCGCTGCAACGCTCAAGCTCTGTCGAGTATTTTCGCAATCTCATCTTCGACGCGAACTAGTTCGACCATTGACCTTTTCAGATCGTAGCATCTTAATCGCCAGCATCTCCGAGATCGAGTTGTACCATCGAGGTCGTCGAGAGACCGTGAGCGTGGATCGCTTTCAATCAAAAGTACCTACATCAACATCGCGGACAGAAACACCACCAGCCATTTTGAGAGTATTGTAATGAAGAGGAGGTTGTCGGGTGTGTTGTCGTTGAGTGTCGCGAGGAATACTGAACAACTGATGGTTTCGCAAAACTCGTGGTTGTGTGCCCGAAATTCGCTTGTGGATACTTGGCACGCTAAACCATGCGGAGCCTAACAAGTGGGTCATCTTCCCTCATAGCTCAGAAGTGTCGCCAAGCATATGGAATACATATCATGTGATTTTGGCGACTTTGGCGCGACCGAGGATGAAGAGAAGAGGGAATGAGTGATCAACAGGTCCCAGTCAAATCTCAACAGTTAAATCTGATAACAGAAGCGCCAATGTATTCACATCCCTCGTGCATATTTCCATGAAGGTCCTAGGATACCAAAGGTATAGGGGGGGAAAGTATATATGCATATATGAGCTTTTGACCAGCGCTTTCGAAAGCGCCTTTCCATCTCATTTAACACCGAAACTGGTCTGGCCGTTTCGTGGTTCTATCATCGCATCGTAGATTCAACCTTCCTCATCATATGCAACTATCAAACCCAACTATTTACAAAACTCTCCATACATAGTTCAACCAGATCAGAAGACACATCAACAGGTACGAGAGTCCTTGGAACTGCGACCCAACAAGCACTTTCTCCTGCTCTTGTGCACTGCCACGCCGTCGAAGATCGAGTTTTAGCATGTTACAAAGGGCGTCCTTCCTCACATAAAGCCAGCTTCTCCCAATACTCGAACAACGCGATCCTCTTCTCTCTCCCTCGGCTCGACCTGCAAGGACCGATCATACATTTCATGCACGTCTCCAGCTGCGCTCATGTTATTCAAGATATAATCCTGAAGCTCCTGCACCGGCTGCAATGGATATGGGACATTTTGGTACTGCTGAATGTCACGAATGACTTCTGCAGTCTTTGCACGCTTCGCAAAGTTGATCAAAGCAGACTTCTTTATTAAGGACGGAATGCCGTCTTCAATGAAGGTGAGGTCGGTGAGGTACACCCCGAAGAACGGAATACATGGAGGATTGGCGAGATGCAAGCTTTCACGATACTCGGCGAAGTTTTTGGTGCTTCCCATCAATCGGCGCATCTGTTCTAACACAATAATTGCTCTCTGGGGCACTTGATCCCAGGTGCGCTTCAGGCGGTGGATTGGGGCCGTCCCAAGGGCTGAGATGATGGAGGTCAACGTGGAATAGTTGTTCAAGCCACGGCATTTCTGTGATTGTTAGTAATGAACGAAGACATTCGAGCCATGATACTCACGTCTGCAACTGAAACAAAATGCTTAATCACAACAACTCGCTTTTTGACATCTTGCTGAGTCAATATCATCTCCGCAACCCAGTTGGTGAGTTGATTGGAGTGAAGAATGAGCATTTTGACATTTGGAGCAGGTTCAGGTTCACCTAAGCCGACCTTCTTTTGCCACGTCTTGTTTAAGCACTCAGTCGGCCTGATTCGTCCATACAGTCTCGACTCTATAATGGTGAGCTGTCTAGCAAATTCCGTCACATCAATGTCCAGAAACTTGAGCTTCTTCATGTTCTTCGGCATTATGGGCTGTGGCGTTTGCTGGTTCATAGTCTGGACGAGACGCTTCGAAGCGGAGTCCTCTCCGTGCAACCTCTTCTCAAGGACGATCATTAGAGGTGCCGAGCCCAATGTCTCTGTTGTCTTGACAGTGTCCTTGGCAAAAGTATACACATCTTGTATCAGACGCATGGTTTCATCAGTTGGCGCTTCTAGCCAAAACGTATCGAACCAACTCTTTAAGATGTTGACGACTCTGAAACGAATAGGCTTCTGCTTCCGCTCTCGCCACGTCTCGAAGTCCGCCTGGGCTAGGCCTTCTGGAGGTTGTATCTGGAAGCGTTTAACTAGAAGCTCAAATAATTCTCGTGCGGTCGTGAATGAGCGATAGGTAAGTAGGAAGGTGCCGTTGAAACTTGAGTCCAATTTATCATGGCGCGTCAGTTGTTCCACCAAAGCCATCAAAGTTCCGCCCTTGAGGGCACGAACCTGTGAAGGTGGTTGAGGCTGTGACTTGCTCTCATAAACCAAGTCTTGCTCGAATTCAAGAGAGAGAAAGTCAGGTATCGTGTCAAGTTCGTGGCCTCGAGCGACGGCGGACACAGGTAGCGGTTCCTCTCCAAAGAACTTCTTCACCTTGGAGTTATCTCCCATGCGGAAATTGCCAGTAGGATCCAGCGGATCTGTAGGGGCGAGGGAGCCACTACGACCCGAGTACTGTCGCGACTCACTGCGTTGATGTTGTCTATCATAAACTTGTCCGCGCTGAGACTGGGCGCGAGGATCTTCACGCGGTGGGGCTCTAAGCTCCTGTTGAAGTGTAGACTGCACCTGTTCGCCAAGAAGCTGAAGTGAGAAGTCAACGTGCGACGAGTTGGATTCAAGCTGTCGCCCGCATGTCCTGACGTATGCGATTCTGGACTCCAATGACTCGCCACGAACTTCCGCCCATTCGTCGCCGAGTGGGCCCGCCACAGCCTGACAGCCTAATAGAAGGTCCGACATGTTGTCATATACTCCTTGCTTGTGGGTGCCGAAATCCACAATCTGCGGATTTTGAAAGCTGGTTCCGAGCGGAGACAGGTTTATGGACTCTATCGAAGCAACCCAAGGCTTGAATTTCTCAAGGACCAATTTTGCAGCAGAGCATACCCTGCTTCCGATGGCTTCATGCTGGGACGGCGTAATGGTTGTGTCCGACACGACAAGACTCCTCTCGAGCTCTCTGATGCTAGCAGAAAGCGACCGCTTAAGGTCTTCGAGTTTCTCCATCAAGCCTGTATCTAGTACCGCAGAGGTCTTGACGGCTCCATCTTCTTCTTCCATAAACTGGGACATCATTGGATCACGAGAGCCGAGCCCGTTGTTTTGCCAGCTGCCACCAGCGGTGATGCCGATGACAAACCCAGGGAGGAGGCGGGGTATTTCTTCGCCACGTTGCTGCCTGGCGACTTCGACATAGCTGTAGACACCATGTAACACGCCATCCGCCTCCTGTAAGCACTTCTGATACGACTCGGGCGTGGGCCAGTCGGCGGCGGCAATATGAGAAGATATGACTAGTTTTGAGAATTTCGACATCATGTCCCTGAAATGTGGATATAGAGCTTTATTGGTCGAAATGATTGAAGGCTGGCCAGAATGATTATCGGTAGTGCCAGAGCCGGCAGCGAGGAGAAGCCGTAAGTGATCAGAGATATCTTCCGCTCTGCGTACGTACTCCGAGCGATCACCATTGTTGATCGCATCCCTGTACTGATTTACTGCCGTCTTCATATTGTCCACAAGCCTATTCCATGTAAGAGGAGCTGCATTCGCATCATCGAAAAATGATCGCGGAACAGTTGATGTTTGCGCAACAGCAGAGGGAGCACTAGTGAAGGAGGTTGTCGAGGCGATTGCGTGCGGAAGTGCTGTGGAAGGAGTAATTTTAGCATTTGAGTTGTAAAAGTTACCATGCCTGATTCTGGTGCTGGGCAACGCAGCTTTGATCGACTCAAGCGAGACTGCCGGCGAGACTCCTTCCGAATCGAATGACGTTTGTCTCGACATCGTAGCTCTGGAGGAGACCATAATAATTGATGCGCCGTCCAGCTCCGACGCCGAGTTAGCCTCCGAGTCATATCCATCGTCCTGGCGATATCCATGTGCCGTCATTCCTGTGGGAGACTGAGTTGTATCCGGGACATTGACAGTCATACGATCTCGGGGCCCGCTTTCATTTATCGAGGACGGGGATTCAAGTGGGAGCTCCATGCTGCTCTCTCCCGTCATCGTATTGTAATAGAATAGACGTCCATCAGCCGTAGCTTGCGGTATCCAGAAATCTGCTCTTGTCCTGTCGCCATTGTCGATGCTGTCCAATGCTGTCTGTGCTCCGTTACCCCTGTGGACGTCCCTGTCGCCCTCTGCTCCGTATTGATCGTTATAGGCGTCCTCTCCGCCTTCCTCATCGTCATCCACATCGTTATGGTGTCCATCCTTGAGTATGTCCTCCGGATTCGAGATTACGGCACAGTAATTGCTTGGAAACCATCCCCTCACTCCATTGATCACACCGTCCCACCACCCGCTCTCCAGCTGTGTGATGACCTGGATTATGTCCCCCTCATGAAAGCTGAGACTCGTGCGATCGTCGGCATCGTAGTCATAAAGAGCGCGCACATACATCAACGGCGGCGGTGCGTTGTTGGCGAAGTTGTTCATTGGAGTTGGTGATTGCCGATACGCGACAGCGGTAGGCCCCGCGTAGGTCGTATGTGGGGTCGCTGAGGGCAAGATAGGGGTTCTGTCGTTGATCGACCCCGAACTTTCGCTGGAGCGCAAATGTCTCTGAGTTGTAAAAGGTGCTGGCTGCGCAGGCTGGGTCAAGAGCATCGTCATCCTGTGCGCATGAGGTGTTTGTTGCCGATGGCCCACGGAATGAGGACTCGTGGCAGCTAGTCGACAATGGTGAGGGCACGCCTCAAGCTCGCCCGGGGGGGGGGCGACAGTATGAGCTTGTTGGAAGCTGCTTTGGACGTCGCTCAATGGATGCAGCACGATTTCAAACGCGATATGGTTCCAAAAAAAAAAGGGTGGTTAAAGAATGATTCTGAGTGGGTGGCTTGGAGGAACGTCGGCGGGTAATCCTGGACAATGGCCGCAAGTGGTTCAATGGCTAGACTCCTGTCGCACGGCGGATTTGATCTGACAGGCTGCTGATCGCCGACCCGTCGTGGTTGGGTCAATGTGTATCGACCTGTCTTCACCAAGAAGAGTACTTGACGCGTATATAATGCTAGTTCAGATAATTGGTATTTCGTTCATGTCGACCTTCAAACAGTCCAGCAATCTCACACACAGTAAGACGGGCGATAAACTGGTTGGTGGGTGCGAGTGGATGTGGGAGGTTGAGTGGAAGTGGGGTGCGACGAATGGCAGCTCAGGCTATTAAGTAGGGTCCAAGTCACAAAGCCGAAGCTGCTGAGTGTCTCTGCTCAACATGTGCTGTCCTCAACTTCGCACTGGAGTCCGGAAAGGAGGGTTCAAGCACGATTTGACCAGACGCGCACATACATCAAACACTTGAATTGCCATCTGATGTATTACTCGATTTTCTTCCTCTTCATTCGATAGATCCTGCGAAGGCGACGTGCCTCGACGTCTCAGTTGCGAGCTCCTATATTCGGTTTCTTCGCTTACCTGTCCCAAGGTAAACGCCAGGCCCGACTCACTAACTGCTCAGAGGCCAGGGAAATGAACAAGTGGCCGGGACGGTGTCTATGATGAAAAACAAAACAAAGGACTGGCTTCGAGCTAAAGACTGCTATGCTAGATTTGGGCTATCTATGATGACGATGGCGAAGTGTCAACGTCTTCCGAGAGAAGAGAGTGCGTGCTGGGAAGGAGAAGTCTAATGATGAGAGTTCATATTGAAGTAGCCTTACTCTACCTATAGCCCGACTCCGTGCGAGTTCGAAAAACACGATCTGTCCCTTTGTCCGGGGCTGGGCCTGATGGAGCTCTAACTCATCGTCAAAATGGCATGATACGAGAGCTATGAGCACGCTCTCAGAGACGCTACTATGCTTCGCCTGCATCCGTACACCGATAGCAATAAAACACTAAGCTAGAGCAAATTAAAAGCGTTTTTCATGAACTAGTTGGGCTCCGGACTGGCGGTGAATTTACCACGAGAATTCTATATGTACTGTTATCTGTACGGGGAGCATCAGACACATGTGCTAAGGGCTCCTAATGCAGCTCTAACAAAAAACACTTGTTGGATTCCCTGGGGTAGTGTACTTCTGCTTTACCGCCCACTGAGTGTTGTTGAGGCGTACTCGTATGAGTTACGACGGAGGGAAATCATGCAAGGCTCCGTGAACGCATCTTTACTACTGTACTCCTACTTGAGCCAGACGGCGTTGCTTTCAAGCTGAGCAAGAATGGCAGGACTTGTCTCCTGCACCCATGTCGAAAATGCAAACGGAGATATTTCTCCTGACAATCTCCCGCGTTAAGATCTTCGGCCTCAGTCTGTACGGAGGTAAAGATAAACTGTTCTGGTTCCATCTCGAGAGATCTTGGCCACCCAAGCGGGAGAAGATTCCCAGAAGTAACTGCAAACGCTTTATCTAATGGAATCGCAACAAGCAGTCATCATTACGGACGACACAGCAGCTCAAGATGTCGGTAAGCAAGGTGATCCTACGTCTAACTAGTTGTGAGATGGGCTCTCGACGCTAATGCTGGCTGGCCGGGCAGCAGGTGTTTGGCGAGGTGAGCTCCCTTGCTCTGTTTGCATCACCGGACGGAACGAGACTGAAAGAGGACAGCGTGCGAGTCGTCGCGCGTGCGGCCGGAGTCGCTGCAGCGGCTCTTGGCCGATTGACGTCGTCTCGGCTTTCGACTACTGTACCGTGAGTATAATTAGCTTGCGGCTGGCCCAACTTGACGTATCTGCCAATCCGCATTTATCGAGTAGTCTGTCTGCCAGATGCATATTGCGATGGGCACCGAATCGGAGAATCTCTTGTGCTGGCACCATTCTTGAGCACAGCCGAAAAGAGATCGCCGCGTATCCTATGAACCTCTTCCGATGGTGACAACAAGGAGGGAGTGGTCGTTAAAGGGAATGGTTTATCACACCTTTTTCGTCTCTGTACTGTTCGTGTTGGATGGAGCCTTGGAGACCCATCGGAGTCTCACACCCTGGGCCGCGCTTGGTGGCTGGGGAGCCAAGGCAAGTGGGGCGGTCGCGAAGCCAAGAAAGTGGCACTGTGGCAGGTGAACATGGGTTGGCAGTGTATCCCCGCCATTACCGACTTTATCGAATCCGAACAGCGCGTAGTGGAGACGAGACCGTCGAGACGCGGACGTCCAAAGTGGACGAGGTCGCGTCGAACAAACAACAACATGGTGGGGCGACGGCATGGAATGACACCAAAATTAAAACACCCAATTTTAATAGAGACACCCACTCCCGATCACCAAGAGCCAGTGCAAAGATGTGATTACGCTCGCGTTTGTCGTGTCGTCGCGTGCGGTATGCCGAACGGTCCGTGGGCTTGGTGAGCATCCATCATCGTACAAGCAGGTTTTGAGTTTTCCAGTTTAATTGCACTGAAGAGGGGCAAACATCATCGAATATTATATCGACTAGGGGTTGGAGGGGCAAGACCTTGCTGTGACGAGCCTCTGTTTTCTTTGTTCGCGGAAGAGGGGACAAGTATGGAGGGGTATTGGCGACTTCGCGCTCTTCAAAGTGGATTTACGATCGAAGACAAAATCACAGCCTCGCGAAAGAAGTTGGTAACCCCTTGAACGTCCCTTGGATACGGACGAGTGGTCCCGATCCGCAGTGCAATCGCAAGCATACGAGTAAGCGGACACTCTAACCAGATCATCATGACTTGAAGCTGGAAAGCAGTGGCACAATATGAATGGTTCGCTGACACTTCACCACTGCACAAGTCACACGTCTCCGAGGTGAAATAGGAGGACCAGGAGCATTCCCGCATTTCGTAATTGTCCACCTCACCCCTCACTTTTCGCAACTTTCATAAGCACTTTGAATCACTTCCCCCTGCATTATATAGTCCCACGCCCTACAGCCTCGCAGAAGAAATGATGGCCTCTGCCAAGCCACACCGTTATTTGACGACATCTACGGTAGCCGAGTGTGAACAACCTGCTCTGTGGTGTGCTCCCGAAGTGCTCGTCCTAGAGCAGCAATAAGGGTTCGGGAGCGACCGAGGGCCACTCATGCGCCAGTCGTGGCACACATGAGCTTTTACACTGTGGTCTGAGACAAAGGCAAACAGCCAGCCCTCATTATCACTTCCCCCCATTCATAGGCTACCCCACATCTGAATTATGTTGCTGCTTTTGCTGTTGACCCGTGTTCGTTCTGTGGTTTGGTCACACGGGTCACACCCCCACCCCCACCCCCTTCAAATCACTAATCCACGGCACCCGTCCGCCCCCATTCATCGGCGGGCGTGTGAAATGTAATATGTCAGCAGAGGAACGCTCGCCCCATCCAGATAGCCACTAGTCTTCCGCTAACTGTGTCCCCCGGCAGGCCAGGCACTAATGCAGGACCGGAGGACCCAGAGATTGGAAAACGCACCAGGCCAGCACTATCGGTCCCCCGGACAGGGTCCCATCACAGCACCCCAGGACAGCCTGCCAGCACCTCGCAGGTCACCGCAACAGCAACAGTAACAGCGACACGCTACACCGAACAGCCGCCCCTCCTCCCTCGCTATTTCCATTTCCTGCATTTCCTCCCCCCTCCCCTTCCCTTCCTTCCCCACTTCATCGTTCTTTCATCTTGCTCTTTCTTCGTCCTCCACAAAAGTGTCAGTCAATTTGACTTCACTTCCCCTCCATTCATCACCCGACGGCGACGATAACATACCGCCTTGCACCACTATCTGCCATCGATAACCGGCTGTCACCTCCAATTGCGACGCCTCGAGACTACATTCGCTTCACCACTACCAAAGTCGCAAAGCCACTTCACCAATTACTTTTGACGCAGAACACCCTCGGGATTCCATCACCAACCCATAATACTTTACAAATCGATGATCACAATAGAAAAACAAATGCTTAGTATACAAAATCAGATCACGGTCACACTTTAAACGCCACGCCATTGCTCGCGATCCGAGACGATATTCAACCATCGTCTTGAAGGGTAGGAGTCAACGCCACCATCATGCCGGTCACCGCACTAAATACCATCGCTGCATCACCCACTGCTGGGAGGAAAGCTTCGCTCGTTCCAGAGAAGAAGTACAAATGCCAGTTCTGTAACAGAGCTTTCAGCAGGAGTGAGCACCGCAGCAGACACGAGAGATCCCGTAAGTCAAGCACCCTCCCCGCTTCTGTCGACGATTCATTTCTTTGTCTATGATTATCACAACTCCTATACTAACCCTTCCCCCAGACACAAAAGAACGTCCTTTCAAGTGCTTAAAATGCAGAAGCACATTTGTCCGCAGAGATCTGTTGCTTCGGCACGATCGGACAGTCCACGCCAAGGATGGTGGAATCCCACTGCACAGTGATGTCAAGCGCAGAAAGGCACCTACAAAGTCAAGCATCGCCATAGATCCGTCCGCTCTCGAGCAGATCGAAGCCAGCAGTGATGGCATGGTCGACCTCGAGACCGCTGCCATGTTGATGACAGACTTGCACCACAAGGCAACGGCTGCGATGCGCACTGCAGGCGTTGGACCATTTGACCGTGGAGGACCTGGAACGGCCTACTCGGGGAATGGCTCATCGCTCATGGAGCCATCAGTAACCTATCCGAACGGTGCAATCTCTCTTCCACAGGTGCAGTGGGATACTTTTATGCCACAGTCGGTAACTGAGCCGAAGGCTCATTCTATCACGTCAAGCGTCTCGGGGTCGCATGATTCTCGTGTGTCATTTGCGAGTGTCGGTAACTCTCGGTCACATCCAGCTCAGCTCGCGCCTATTCTTGACCATCGCGACAATGCATGCAATGGCCTCGTTCCAGCCTTGCAAGCTATGATAAACTCATTACCATCTTCGATGTCTGAGACACCACGCCCGTCTCAATCAAGTCAGCAGCAAATACCAGGAGCTCCACAAGTCATTGACGAGGACCAACGCCACTTTATCTTGCAAAATATCGAGCACGCCGACAGTGAACACATGCTGATGGGTTCATTGCGCTTACCACAGGTCCCAACTCTCAATCGCTACTTGTCGACGTATTTTAACCTGTTCCATCACCACCTGCCGTTTTTGCATCCAGGTTCATTCCAGCCTACAAGCGTGAATGCCGCGCTTCTCCTCGCAGTCCTATCCATCGGTGCGTTGTATGCCTTCGATCAGGAAGACGCGTATATGCTGCACAGTGGTTCCAAGGCTTTGGTCAACCAGTTCTTACAGAACAAAGAGAACTTCAGCTCTCGCAAGTGTCCTTTGTGGACCATGCAGAGCACTCTACTGAATATGGTTTTTGCAAGCTGGAGTGGCGATGCGAAGGGCTTGGAGTGGACATGCTCTATCAAGAGTCTGCTTGCAAACATGGTCGCCGGCAACAGATATGAGCTCAAACTTCGTACCGAGGCTCGCAATGGTGCTCAACCTTCGCGAACTGAATGGATCGAAGATGAGGGCTGCAGACGCACGTACTACGCCGTCTATATCTTCTTTGGGCTCCTCACGTTGTCTTACAATCACACGCCAGCGATTGGATTCAACGAGTTCGAGGACCTCCAGCTGCCGTCGACGGAGGCATTGTGGAACTATGATGGCGAGGACAGCGCACCATGCGTTCAACAACTCCAGAGTACGCCGTCTTTCATGGAAGCGCACGACAAACTCTTCCAGGGTGAATCTCTCAGGTACAGTGCATTTGCCACACGAGTCATGATCAACGCTCTCTTCCTTGAGGTCTGGTATCATAAGCGTAGCCCAGAGGCGTTGCAAGATGTTGTTACGGAATACAAGCTTCGCCTCGCGCTAGAGACTTGGGAGAAATCTCTGGCTCTTTCCGATCCGGAGCATGTTAGCGTCACATTGAGTGCGCCTCACAAAGGACACCCCCTCATCTTCAATGCAATGGCAATGTTCCGCAATGCTCGCGCTCGCCTCGAGGTTGACCTAAAGTCGATACAGGAGGCTTTGAGATATCACGACTCCTATGAAGTTGCGGCAGCAATGTCCAATGCTCGGAACAAGGTCAAACGATCAAGTGAAATGATCAAGGTCATTCAAGAATGCTTTAACTGCCTCGAGATTGCTTCTCAGCAAGGCTTCCGCTGGGTTGCGCGCACATCGGCGACAAACTGGAGCATCGAGCATCCTTTGTGCGGATTAGATTTGATGGTCATTCTCAGTCTCTGGCTCTACCGCCTGGAACATGACGAGGAGCCAGCAACCGAGGACGAATTGGCCATGTATAATAAAGTCCGCAAACTGTTCGGTGATGCCTCCGTCGATGCATATGACTCCAAGCTGAGCTCGACTGTCGCTCGAACCTGGGGTAGTATGTTCGATGAGGTGGTTGTTTGGGGGTAAATTCTACTTGTCGTTTGTACATCTTTCTGTACGCTAACTCCTGTATAGAATTACACGCCTTATGGCAGAATCCTTCCACCTCCACTCACAAGCCCTTGTCGGCTATGAAGACGACGTCGAGGCATCGTCAAACATCTCAACCCCCTCAATGATCTCTCAGGGAGCAGAAGACAACGAAGATAGTGTCTATTAAATTACCTCTTTAGTACTAATGCGTTTTTTCCTTATTCTCCTCGGTATAGAATGGTTTCGGTTGGCGTGGTGGTATATCTGGAAAGTCCTGGTGTGCTTGGCTGGAAATCATTTTCGTTGTTTCTGCATATAGCGGTTTGGTGGACGTGTTTTTATCTGGGGTTCGGGCAACAAGACAGTGGTCTGGACGGACACCATATGGTTGGAGTCCTCATTACGGCTCGCAGGCACCATTGCTGTTCGGATACTAATACCGCGCACATCGTTGGCTGGCCCATCTGTATTTGTTTGCCTCGGTCGCGGACCGGGTTGCGTTTGATTTGGCTCGCATCTCCTCTCGTCGTTTGCTTTACAGAAGATACCTTGTTCGATATATAATTCTTTCATAGTTTGCGGTATTGGCTGGCGGTTTTGCGTTTGGCTTTATGTTTGGTTTTAGCATACGCGCGGTTGTCCCGAGCAGCATAGGAGTGGGCTTCCGTTCACTTACCAAAGCTTGGAGCTGATCAATGCTTGGCTCATCACTGTAAAACTAGTTGTTGATTTTGTCGTTTAGCATGGAATATCCAATTTGTTTTCTCGTTGATCTTGTGGATCGGTTTCGGCAGCAGCAGTTTCGATTTGACTCTCTTCACGCCAAAATGTGACCTTTCTAGATGATAATATTATGTGGGTGTGGGAGCGCTCTCAAGGCTCCTTGGTTTGTGTCAATCCATGAACATCTCGCCGAGACATTCATTTTACGGCACTATCTGTAACTTGCCGTCCTGGGTGTGTCACATCCCCAAGGCACAATTTTCAGTCCTCACCAGCCTCAGCTACGATGCTGCGGGTTGGGTAGGAAGTGGCCGACTCATGGGTGGGTACCTGCATCTCCTGCACCACAGGACAGGCCAGAAGTTTGAACGTGGGATGTTATACGAGTCAGTGCCCTAGTAGGACCGTAAAAGGGGTATGAAATTCCGATTCTCATAATTTGATCAGATTGAACGGTTTCAGGTACGGCGGGACCTGGCAGCTGCACTGCCCATGCATGATGAGCATGACCATGCATGGTCAGGATCGAATCGGTGTTGTCGTTGCCATCATCAGAAATGGCAAATTACATAACAGAGTATTGCGAGTGCTCAGATGGTATAACTGCCTAATGTATACCACTTCGAGCATCTATGCTATCTACACCAGCACTTATAAATGAAAGTCAAGCCCGGCACAATATAAGGCCTAGCGTGTTGAGCGCACAGGGTTACTGAGTGCACTTTGCATTCACTGGTTTTTGTTATTACTCCAAATCAAGCTACAAAAGCGTCTTGTGTGGTCTTCTAAGTACCAACCCAAACTGCTCAAGCGAGCATCGACCATCCAAGCTGCATCTTCAGACCCGTCGCCTGTCTTGTAGGCTCACGTCAGTAGCATCCTGACTTTCACCCGGCCAAGTGTCGCCAGCGATTCATCGACACAACGACTGGTGTGACTAAGAGGATGGTAGGAGAGATGGGGGAAAGGTTCGCGCGCCACAGCGCCCTTCTATCAAGCGCGTTCGTGGGAGTGGAAGCGATAAGGAGGCTGAGGAGGATAAGGGTGAACGTCGCAAGCAGGTCATCACCATATCCGACGACTGGGAGGATGAGCTGCGAGGAGCCTAGCCAGGAAGTAGTGTCAGGTCTCGACGGGTAAGAGTAAGGATGCAGCCTCAGATATGGTCCGTGCTGATGAGAGCGAGGATGTCTGGGCAAGTATCTGGAACTTAAGGATTGTGAAAGTCGAAGACCCTGAGGAAGCCAAAGAGGCAAAGGCGATAATAAAGATAACAATGCCAACAACTCCTTACTTGCCTTGGTCATCCCTGAGGTGCGGCCTCTCTCTACGAACAATAATGCATCCAGCGCTTCCATAGCAGGATTAAGTTCAAGGCTCTACGTAATGAGGAACTACTAGCACTTGCAGGCGTGACAACAACTTCTTGCTTCAGAAAATTAAGGAAATGGTCCAGCCAGAGGCCGCTTATTCTCGGCAGAAAGGGACTCGCCAACATTCACTGATTTCATGGCACTCACTGCCATGGGTTAACACTTACAATGGTAGTGGTTACATGATACTGGTACCATTATCCTCTGGATAGATTGGTCCCGTGGCACGCAAGTAGCACAACCTATCAATTTGACTAACCATAGCCACGACCATAAAGCCAGGATTTGCAAGAGGCCCAGCGTTCTCCAAGTAGTTCCAATGAGTGTAATTGCCCCCATGAGTAGGGATGGTAGTTAACTGATTACTGAGTAGCAGAGACAAATTACTCGGGTCATGAGTAGGGTAAAATAGTTGAAAGATATAAACAAAATTCGTTAAATTAGCGTCTGCGTAGATTCTCAAAAGAGTGGACTTCTACGATGCGTAAAAACAAATTCGGATATCTCATTGTATCATGCACCTATTTAAAAATCAATATGCTACGCCTAAATTTATAAACGTTAAAAAGGACTGCAGTGTAAGTCGAATATGTCTATTGCCCCTGATAGCGCAAGGCCTGAAAATTACAATTATTTGTCAATCTGATACGAGGTTGCATTTTACGGCATCCTTCGTCAATATGCATGAACTCGCAGAACATGTCGGAATAGGATAACTAAGAAATAAGATCGATTGCGGAAATCCCACATTCAGAGAGTGCATATGAGCGGGGTGAGATCAACACATGTAAAATGTCCCACGGCCATCTGGGCCTGTGCTGGGCTTTGCTGGACAGCTCGTAGACTCGTTGGAAATCTAGTACCTATTTTTACAAAGACTTTGAAGTGTAAATGAATAAGTCCTAGCTTGCCACGAGGCATTTTTTCAGTGGAGATGTAACTACTTTTTAAGTCATCGAGCTCCACCAGGTTGTCATCTGTTCATAGGCCATTGAGAGTACCATGGATGTGCAATGAGGAAAGTCATTCATGGCCAGGAGGGGTGTTCGCTCCTTTGGCAGGAAGAGCTTTCGCTATGAGGCCTCTATCACAGGCGGGGTAATTCTCAAACCTCTAATTTGAAGCTAATATTAGCTTAGACGCATATTCGCCACTGCAAGGAGGAAAACAGCCATTCCGAAAACCCACCATGAAGCTCATAAAGACGATCGAGAACGCTGCAACGACGAAAGAACGCAATAGGTATTTCGAAGCAGCTAAGCCACCAGGATACCGCACACTGAGGCATATCTGAAGATGAAAGGAATACTGGCAAGTCTTATATTACGTTATGTCCGTAAGGTGGCACGCTTGATAACTAGGTGGTATAGCCAATCAGCTCTGCAACGGCGTGGCCGACGAAACCAATCTCAACAACTGAGTATACAAAACACGAGGAGCCAATATTCGATTATTCACGGACATCAGTACGTCTCCTCGTCGTAGCTCCCACAAACCTCTGCCCATCCAGATCCCCACCGCCTGCCCTCCCCTTCACCACCTGTTCGGAGATCACGTGCTTCCGCATGATCCTCACGCCAGCAGCGAACAATGCACTCATCGTCCACTGTGACAAGATCGCCCATCGACGTCCAGCACATGGCACTGGCCTCCTTCTCGTGCCCTCTGACCAACGCCGTCCCGCTATGGTAGATTGGAATATCATCATCGTCAATATTGAAAATGTCCGTCATGCCTCCATTTTCCTGCTTGAGTTTGGCATGCTTTATTTTGAGCATATCCGCCTCACCCCGCTGCGGTTGATACTGATGATAGCGCTCGTCTGTGGGAAACAAAATTGGACTGCCTTCGCTATTACCGACAGCCATCATCTCACATTTTCCATTTCGTGCGGGCCGGAGTGCGGATGTGATGTAGAAAGATCCGACGCGAAGTGCGGGATGGCGATAGCCGTATAGGGGACCAAGACCTTGCTGTGTTTCGACTCCGAATCTTGGTCGGGTTGTAGCCCCGTTGTGACCAAGTTCTGGAGCATTTCCGAGAATGAGATGCGAGGTGGAGTACGCAAATATGGTATTGTCCTTACACAGTGTATATAGGCGACTGCCATCACCGCTAAGATTCATAGAGCTAACACCATAATCGCGGATGCCTCTATGTAACGATGGCTGGGCCGTCTGCGAGAGTGCGGCCTGATTTTGATTCGGATTCTTGCTGCTAGTCTTGATCAAGCGGATATCCCATAACCTCACAGCCGCGTTGTTGTTCGCTGCGCTTATCAAGAGATGTTCCCTCCCATTTGGAAGGAACTGCAGTGATGTGACTGAGACCTCTTTGGCAGGCTTTGGCGTCTGTGCCGATGTCATACTCCACAAATTCTTGTAAGGGTAATGCGCCCGACAAATGGCGCCAGCAGCATAACCATATTCAACAATGTCTGCTGAATTTGGAGGCATATCGCTCTCCCCTACTGGTCCTGCAGAGCTTCTGCAGCGTAAGTCCCAAATTACGATCGCCCCATCTCGACCAGAAGTAGCCACAATGCTCTTATTTGCATGACCAGGTTGAAACCGTATCTGCTTGATGGAATTGCCATGCCTTGTGAGCACGGTGGTCGTCACTTGCGCCACCACATCAATTATCCTTCCTGTTTGGTCGCCAGATCCTGTCGCAATCAGAGTGTCATCTTCAGACCACGCCAGGTCGATAACGGCGTTTCTGTGTGGCTGGAAGACTGCTGAAGGAGTGACTAAATCGGCGCTGAGTCTCTTGTCTGTCTCGAGAAATCGCACGTAGCCTTCTTCATCACCGACAGCGATAAGAGCAGTTGTGTTTGCGCCTTCAACACAAAATGGCACGGTTCTGGCAGCATCCTCATGGCTCATGCACTCATGGATGTCTGACGGCTTCGAGTAGAAAGCTGCTGTTTCATCTTGCCAATTCGAGACTGGCACCGTGTCATGAGTTCTGTATATGCCCGTCTCCCACTCGACTCGGCTCCCATGCAAGCCGCGTGAGGCCAGCTTTTGTATAGGCCTTGGTGGAATTCCGACGACAGGTATGATATCAGGGGAATCGTCAATCATAAGGTCGTCATCGGAATACTGTGTGAGATGGTCATGCGTCCCGTGCATGTATTCCCTCTCGTAACCACTAGCTGGATCTTCTGAGGCGGTCTCCACTGCGATGGGAGCAAAGAGGTTGATACCAGGAATACCTTTGTCGGTGCTGGAAGCGTCTCCATTGGCGCCGTGGTGATGCGTGAGCTTGCGCCTCTTCAAGTCTCGGGTGAAAGATGTGGCCGCATTCTCTTGGTTGGATATGCTCGATGAAAGAACTATGCGGCGGATGGGGCTCGAATGTATGCCGCTGCGATTGTTGGCAAGTGCTGTTGCATCCCAAAGGACTCTTCGAGTGTTTCCAGTGGCGTTGGAGTTCGAGTTCGAGGACGATGGCATCCAGAACCTGTTGAACCGCCTCGGGGTGATTGATGACAGCCTGCTCTCCTTGGTGCTTTGTCGCTTGGGAGGGGATGACGGCGGTAAGGGTGAAAGTGTGAGCCCGAGCTCTTCCTCTGCGGTAGGGACTGAAGGCGGTAGCGCTTGACGCGGGGACATGTTGCTCGTCGAAGACCCAACGAAACGTATGAGAAGATATAAAATAATAGAAAGTTCTTAATCAGCGTCGACTTTCGATGGGCCGTTGTGTGGTGATGAAATGCTGCTTCGTGATGGAGGTGCACACGTATGAGCTGCAGAAACAAATGAGACGCGATCCCACGCGTTTCAATTAAAGGGAAAACGCGTCAGGTCCTACCCATGGCTCTTATCTTATCTTGCCGTGGAGCTACCCCACAAGATTGGCCGGCTCGAGGGGATCCAACGGAGGGACTTTAATGCGGGCCCGGAACTTTTTTGCTAATCTGAATTTTGGCCGCCAGCCTTGTTGGCGCAAAAAGTTGTCCGCGACGCTCTAAGTCAACGACTGCACAATTATACACCCGCCGTCATGGGTATCCAGAAGAAGCACGGAAAGGGTCGTCTTGATAAGTGGTACAAGCTTGCGAAGGAGAAGGGATATCGTGCTCGTGCTGCCTTCAAGCTGGTCCAGCTTAACAAGAAGTATGGCTTTCTCGAGAAGAGCAAGGTCCTTCTGGATCTCTGCGCTGCGCCAGGTGTAAGTCCATCTTCCTTAAATCATGACAACTATACTGATGTTGAATAGTCCTGGTTGCAAGTTGCTGCAGAGACCATGCCTGTAAACAGTCTTATAGTCGGATGCGATCTTTCTCCTATCAAAGCGATCCCAAAGTGTATCACTTTCCAGGGCGACATTACCACCGACAAGTGCCGTGCAACTATCAGATCGCACTTCAAGACCTGGAAGGCCGATACTGTTCTTCACGATGGTGCGCCAAACGTCGGAACTGCCTGGGTTCAAGATTCTTTCAACCAGGCTGAACTTGCCCTTTCGGCTATGAAGCTGGCAACTGAGTTCTTGATCGAGGGAGGAACCTTTGTCACCAAGGTCTTCAGATCCAAGGATTACAACGCTTTACTCTGGGTTTTCAACCAGCTCTTCACCAAGGTCGAGGCCACCAAACCACCGTCTTCCCGTAACGTCTCTGCGGAAATCTTCGTCGTCTGCCAGGGCTTCAAGGCACCAAAGCGTATCGATCCAAAATTTCTCGACCCACGTTCAGTCTTCGCCGAGTTGTCGGATCCTACACCAAACAACGAGGCCAAGGTCTTCAACCCAGAAATAAAGAAGAGGAAGAGAGATGGTTACGAAGAGGGCAACTACACCCAGTTCAAGGAGGTCCCGGCCAGCGACTTCATTAACACAACCGACCCTATTGCGATGCTGGGTAGTCTTAACAGATTCAGTTTCGAGCAACCCAAGAACGGAGATGTAGCTCTTGCGGCGCTCGACAAGCTCCCCGAGACAACACAAGAGATCAGAGATTGCTGTAATGATCTGCGCGTCCTTGGACGTAAGGAGTTCAGGAATCTTCTCAAATGGCGTCTCAAGGTGCGCGAGAAGTTCGGCTTCGCAACAAAGAAGAGCGAGGCGGAGGCAGCCGCAGCAGAAGCTGAGCGTGAGGTCGCTGAGGTTGAGCCTATGGACGAGGAGTTGAAAATTCAAGAAGAACTTCAGGCTCTAAAGGACAAGGAGTCGTCGAGGAAGAAGAGAGAGCGCAGACGCGAGAACGAGAAGAAGCAGAGAGAAATCATCAGAATGCAGCTGCATATGACAGCGCCTACCGAGATTGGTCTTGAGCAGTCTGGTCCAAATGGAGAAGGATCAATGTTCGCCTTGAAGACCATCGATAAGTCTGGAGCAGTCGATAAGATTGCAAAGGGAAAGATGGCCATCCTGAGCTCGGCGGACGACCGCAGAGAGACTGATAGCGGCGTCATGCTGCCAGTGGGGGCAGAGGAGGAGAGCGACGTTGAGCAGGATCAGTTAGACACTTATCTCGACGCCATGTATGAGCAGTACCAGGAGAAGAAGTCAGAGATTGATGCCAAATACAGAGCAAAGAAGGCAAGGAAAGAGCACGAGGACGGCGACTGGGACGGCTTTTCTGCCGACAACCATGACAGCGTTGACGATAGGTTAGAGAACGATAGCAGCGACGATTCCTCAGACGACGAGGATGGTGTCCCAGCTACGAAGTCTCTTCTCACTGACCTGGAGCGCGACGAGTCAAATCCAGATGGTTTGTCGAAACGTGCTGCACAATTCTTCGACCAAGATTTGTTCAAGGATATTGGAGGGTTTGTTGAGGAGTCAGACGGGGATGCAGAGGACGAGAAGGACGAGTTCTCAAACGACCTCGATAAGCTCGAAAAGCTGGTCCCAGTGAAGAAGACGCCAAAGGCCAAACCAGAACCTGTCGCCGAGGACAGCGACTCCGAGGATTCCGATGGATTCGAGGTGGTGAAGCGCAGTGCCAAGGACAAGCAGTGGGAGGAGCAGGGCGAGCCACAAAATAATGGCAAGCTGGATATTGATATCATTACTGCTGAGGCCATGACACTTGCACACCAGATTGCCACTGGCGAGAAGACGAAATACGACCTGCAAGACGAGAGCTTCAACAAGTACTCGTTCAAGGATAAGGATGGCCTCCCAGTATGGTTTTTGGACGACGAGAGTAAGCACGACAAGGCACATCGCCCAATTACTGCCGCAGGTGCTGCTGCGATAAAGGAGAAACTGAGAGCCTTGAACGCGCGCCCCATTAAGAAGGTTCGTGAAGCCAAGGACCGTAAGAAGTTCCACGCTGCACAACGACTTGAGAAGCTTCGCAAGAAGTCTGCTCTTCTTAACGAGGAGGAGGGTATGACTGAGAAGGAGAAGGCATCCAGCATTGCCAAGTTGATGAGCAACGCCGGCAAGAAGAAGCTGAGACCACCAACCAAGGTCGTTGTGGCAGCTGGTAGTAACAAGGCCGTCGCTGGACGTCCAAGAGGTGTTAAGGGTAAGTATAAGATGGTGGACGCCAGAATGAAGAAGGATATTCGTGGTCTGAAGAGAGCTGCGAACAAGAAGAAGAAATAAGCAGCCTTCGTTCATTCGTTTTGTTAGCCTATTATAGTTTATTATTTCAGGAACAATATATCCCAGGCGTTGTCCTCATTTGCATCTCAATACAACCAACAGCAACCCGCAATAATCCTTGTAAGTCTCTCTATGTTAAGACTATCACGTGTCAATGTACATGCGGTACAGAATCGTGAAGTAATTGGTGATTTTGAATAAGAGCATGCACTATAACCTACCGTCACGTAGGAGTATGCATGTTTCTAGCAATTTCGCAACGCCAGCAAAGTATTAGTCGCAACATATTTATTTCACTGCATTGCCTGATAATAGTCAAGTATCCTCTTTGCTTGCGAAGACCCATGTGTTTTGGTATCCTAATACAACAAAATTAATGGCTGAATATATTCCATAATATTCGCGAGTTGTTTTTGAAGTATGTGGAATTTTTAATAATGACAATGACCATACGCAAGATTGTATGGTTTTAATTATTTTGTAAGTGCATAATTATGTCCATTGTGTGGCAGGGGTACCGTGCCGAAATTAGGGGACATATTTCGCGAACGTGCCCGATTCCCGGTAATAAATGCTCACTTTCGAGCACTTTTGGAAGTTTCAAAATGAGCACAAATTATTACTATCATCTTTATCATTATGTTTCCAGCGAGACGGTTTTGCAGATGCAAACCACTCATTTTGCCATACATTAATTTCAAGTTTTATAATGGTTCTTAAGCTGTTGGTTTATTGTATTGGGTTTAAAAAAACATCTCATTTGAGACACTTTTCATCATCTGTCTGAACAAGAGCAATGCGTAAAATATGGGGTATCTATCTACAAATCCTGTAGCTGTCCTTCAGCAACCATATTCGAGTCATTGTTCTGGACATACAAATTCGTGTACAGCGAATGCCACATAAAAGCAACCGAACCGACAGCTACTGCCATGAACAAAAATGCAATACTCCATGTCATCTGCACGCGCAATGTGGTCTTTCCACTGCCAGCTGAGTGGAAAGTTGCTGGTCCAACGCTCGAGAACTGCCGCCCTAAAGGCCTCATCAACTTCCGCAAATTTTGTTTCAGCATACCAGCCGACGATGTTGGAGGTTTTGAGATCTCACCAAGGCTAGGACCACCACAGAGGTCATTCAGCTCCTGGACGATAGCTCCCATCGAGTCGAAGATCACCAGTGCCTCTTTGATGACCTCCACCTGCTCTTCTGCGCTGAGCAGTAATTCCAGCTCAGCGTATCGCCTCTTAAACTCCGCCTTGATGTCCTCTCCGTCCTCGTCTCCTGGGAAGTGGAAGAACGAGAGGCCCGGTATCACATTGTTAGGATCACCACGGTGCCCACGCTTCTTCTCGAGGCGCACCGGGGCGTCTTCTAGTGACGACGATACCCCCGTCCAGAATTCTTCCCCGGCATTCTGGAGGGTGGCTCTCAAATATCGTCCTCCAGAAAAGATCGCCATGTACATGACCCACGCATAGACGAACAAAACATGCGGCCTAGCAGTGACCGACTGTTTTATGTGTGCCGTGAACTCTCCCAAACTCTTCAAGCTCCGAACAGAGGCCAGTGCTTCCTGGACGTGCTCGTCGTCTGCATTCATCAAGTTCTTCAGGTCATCGCAAAGCCTTTCGGTTCGGCGCAAGCCATGCACTCTCAGAGGAAGCAATACCGAGCGACTTATCTCGAGTTTCCGTGTACGGCGTTCTTCATCTTGGGTTAAACGCATCCCGCGCGAGGCATTATGAGAGTCCGCGCCATCCTCCTGTAGCCATGTGCCCTCGATAAGCTCGTTCCACAAGCTTTCAAACTCGATGTATATTGGTGCGATATGTAGAATGCCCGTCAAATATATGGTAGTGTCTGTCGTGTTCGGCGGCAGCGCGAGTGGAAGGTAGGAGGTGATTAAGCGATTCAATTTGGTATGGCTGGATGTGGTCGACTTGTTGATCCTCTGGGACAGAGAGTCCCCAGCAGTGTGCATGGGGCGCTGCGCTGCGTCCGAATCCATATTGAATAGTTTGCAATGTCGTCTAGAAATACGTAGAAACGGAAGAGCTAAGTAAGCAGTGGTCAAAGAGGAAGATACTTCCGCCCGCCCGTAGAAATGAGATCGAGATCCCGAAAACAGTAATGCCTCCGCCACGCTGGAAACGCGATTGAGGAGCGAGCAGGATTGCCAGAACAAAGAAGGCAGGTCAAATGGTAAGTCGTGCTGAGGATGTTATAGGATAACAGCTTATGGGCGACTTTTATACAGGAATTTAGATGCCGGCGATATTTACTATATATGCATGAAATGAGGATGAGGGGTACGGGCCAACAAGGTTACAGCAGTAGTGGAGGGTGCCAAGAACGGCATAAATGTGTCGTGTGCATTTGACAGCTGAAGGCCCTTGCTATCCATGTTGTGCCTCTCTCACTTACTCGTGGTCATGCTGCGCAAGGTGACAACCTTCAAGAAGGATCTGATATGTTGTTGATTGGCCAGTGATGAATGTCGAACAGTGTAAACGAATATCAAGTTTCTTATCAGGATCACGTCGTCCTTGCGCGTTCAGAAATGCCTGCAAACTATCGAGATTTTTGCCCTGCTGAGCAGCCATCAGGAGAGTAAAGCTAGGCATTAAAAGCCAAGTACTCTCGTGCATTCTTCTGTTGTAGCACGCGAACCACACCTCAGCTGCCTTCAGCTGTCTCGAGTCTTGCGACTCTCTAACGAGGGCTTGCTACTACCCTCTTTGAACGCCGGCCCAAACAGTGTCCCCGTCTATCAGTTAGCCCATTTTCGTACATAATTCACTATAAGACGACTCCGTCGTTCCTCTAACTCCAACATGTCATGCCGGCACTTCCTCATCGGCGATATCGTGGCTCTCATGATTGATAAACAAGAACGATAGCACAACAACTACCGCCCCGACCCAGTACCAACCACTCGCATATTGAGAACTGAGAAAGATCTGTCCAAGGAGGGATAAAGGAATGGTCAGGGACAGGCCGACGGAAACTGTCAATGGGGTTGTCAGGAGCATGGCATATGCCCATGTATAATCGCTTATAAACGACGAGACCGAGTTTAGCTGGTTGCGAAGTAAGCATGCTGCTCAAGTATTCACACCAGATTATGGAGAACTAACCAAGATAACTGTCCATATCTTGCTTGTCGATGGCAGCTCGAAAGTTTCCATGCCACATAAATGCAGGATGATGAATCCGGGCCATAGAATTGATATGTTGAAAAGGCCGACGAAGCCGAAAAACAGTGGCATGTTCACACGGTCTTCGTTGCCAACTCTCTTTTTCATGACCACAGCATACACTCCATACATGATGGCAGAGAGAAAAGCCAGAATGTCACCTACAATGATCAGCATGACGCGAAATTGTGCTTACAGAATCAAACTTACCTAACGCAAGCTCGCGTTGCGACTTGTGTGGGAACGACCCACGATTATGGTCATTGTCCTTGGATATGTCTACCATGGAAATCAAGACAATGCCGGTAAATGAAGCAAGGACGCCTACCAACTTCTTGACCGTGAACGCTTCAATGTGAAAGAGGGCCCCGAAGATCAACGTGAAGATGCTGCTTGTGGATGTGAGAATTGTTGAGCTGGCAACACTGGTGTATTCCAGACATGCTGCAACGAAATAATTCGCTAGGAACCACAGGAAGGAGAACTCTAAGCTGATCAAGGCTGTCTCCCGGACGGTGAGAATTCCATTATTTGAACCCTCTGCCAGGCTTTCTTGACGCTGAGAGCTGCCCACTATGGTTGATTCATCTTGCAACAGAGGCGAATGAGATCCGGTCTGGCTGTGCTCATGTGCAGTGTCAGCACTTCTCTGAAGGTGCCATTTATGCAGATCTGATCTCCAGGTCTTATGGATTCCTTTTTGGTATCCAATCTTGAGCAGGATTGGAGGCAGCGAGAGCGCGAAGAACGAGGCATTGGTGTATGTGATAAAGAACGGCTTCGAGTAAGTATTATCAGCAAAAATGAACTGCGATTGCAATTAGTACAACGGCGCAATACAGCTCGACCAAAGCACCTACACTCGCGAGAAAGTTCGATGTGGTCCAGAGAAAGACGGTAGTCAAAAGCATAGCAATGCCCAAAGTCCGGCGAGCCACATTTTCCAGTCCAACAACAGCACGGAAACCGCCTTTCTTGTGGCTAGTTGGCATAGATGGGCCATCAGCGTCGCATTCAGAAGCCCCAAAGATTCCAAACCCAGTGCCATCTTCTTGAGCCATTCCGGGCATTGGCCATGCGTACGCATTACGACTCATCGCGCCTATTTACGTAATGATGCGCCGACGACCTTTGAAAAGGTGTCTTACAACAGCAAGAGACTATTTGCTCTGTCTTGGGAAGCCTGCACCTGCTTTTGGTCGCGGATTCATGAAAAGAAGACTCCTTGTGTTGCGGCGCAATTCTTTGCGGCAAGTGCTCGCGCCAAAAGCGTTCTCTTATCGCACGAAGTTTTCGACGAACAACAATGAAAAGACGGCGCCGATAACCGAGCGGTCGAGCGGTCAAGCTAGAGACTGAATAGGTTTTGTTTTGTCACAGGCATTTGCCAAAAATTGTGCGCTCCCGAGTTCAGCGTCTTTCAGTTTGAGGTCAGAGTGCGCGGTTTTGGCAAGATCTTGTCGATCACGTAATTGTCTAGGTGCTACCCTTCAAGGTAACTCGGCAAAGGCAGGACTTAAACCAGAAACAGATCTAGCGATTCAAGTTGAAGGTCGAGAACTTTACTGCTAAACACCAATAAAATACAGCTCTGATTGCAAGTACTAACAAAGCAAAGCTTTGAAATGATGCAATCTGAGTGAAACAAAACGCCGGTTCGCCGGTCACAGCATTACTAGTCTACTATATACAAGCCGCTTTGCCACCCCCTGCCATGAGGGGAGTGGCTGTAAAGTACGACGACTGTGGGTCCTATGTCCAACTAAAAGCACATAAAATCAGCCACGCCTATTGCCTGTCTGCATGGTAGTCGTCATTTAGCATGCACATCCATCTCTATCATTCTCGATGTGAATGTTGATTGGGTCGCCAAAGTCACCACTGAACTCCTCAGACTCCTCCTGTGCAAGAGCGTTTCTGGCGATAACTAGTACGGTTAGTACGCCAAGGTTCAATTTCCGCATGTTGCACCATGTTCAGTATTTGGTTTGACATACCTTCAAAAGCCTGTTCAACATTTATGGCCTCCTTGGCACTTGTCTCGAAGTATGGAATTCCGCCTTTGGACTGGCAGAAAGTCATGGCGCGCTTCGATGATATCTGCATATGAAGTTAATTGGGAAGTACACCGTAAACTGATTTCGGGAAGGCACTCACCATGCGCTTGTTCTCCTCAACATCGATCTTGTTTCCAAGCACGACCTTTGGATAATTAGTACAGTTCATTCGCTAGAGGGTGCTGGCCGCCTACAAATGGGAAGCTCTCCGGGTCTCTTGGAGAAGCTTGAATGAGGAATTCGTCGCGCCAGCTGTCGAGTGTATCAAAAGACTTGGAGTTGTTGACATCGTATACCAACACACAGCAATCCGCACCGCGGTAGAAGGCTACACCCAAAGACTGAAAGCGCTCTTGACCAGCGGTGTCCCACAACTAAGCATTGGTTAGCTTGTGAGCCAAACTTGCGGAACGGAGCTGCCGCACCTGCATAGTGACCAGGCGGTCGTCAACGAGAACCTCCTTGGTTAAAAAGTCCGCGCCTATGGTGGCCTTGTAGCTAGCACTGAACTTCTTGTTGACCTAGGCAAACAGTCAGATAGCGATTCATGGTAGTCACAGGATTCGTCCATAATAATAGGTCGTGAGACAGGGCCGGACGTGCGTACATATTGGTTCATCAAGGATGTCTTTCCTACACCGCTATCTCCAAGGATGATCACCTAGTACTATGTTAGTAAAATTGTATCTCTTGCGAGATTCAGACGGCCAAACCTTCAAAAGAATCTTCTTTCTGGAAGCCATTACGATTAGCGGGTTACTGGAGTGGCGATGATGGGGGAGAGATGGTGTCGTGCAGAGTGTCAGTGTCGTCGCGCTTCTTATTGTAGGATCGCACAATCAAGCGATAGTGTTTATTGGACAGCTGATGTCTGGGTGTGTAGCTTCGACCTCACTAGAGTCTTTCGGATTCGGTTTGTCTGTGAAGTAGAGGGGGTGGATAAGGCAGTGGACGAAGCTCAGATACGGCGACGGCGATGCAATCCAGCTGCGTCAAAGCTCCCTTCTAAGCGAATCAGCGGCGCTGTTGTTGACATGGGCTGGCTAGCGCTGGGCAAGGTTACCCGCGTGGCCACTGTCAGGCACGTCACATTCGCGATGTCTACCGCTTCCGACCAGTACGAGTACAAAACGTTTCCTCATGTCATGACAGATTGGCACCTTGGGAGAGTTTCTAGAGGAGGGCTAAAATGTCGTGGCAAAATGAATATTTAGCAGGGCTCAAGTTGCGAGATGAGAGTCAAAGGGCTAATTATGAGCTTGTGAATGCCTGTGAGATGAAACTGGACCCCGCAGTGCTCAACACACACTAAGAATGCCCAGATAGTAAACTTGCCAACCATTTAGCTGTATTGGAAGCGAACACGACGATAGTGAATCGCCCGTCTCTTTTGTCAGCAGCTCAAAACGCCTCTGCACCTGCGACAGACGATACATTCGCACCGATCCTCCTAGAGCTTGCAGAAGCTGTGCGAGCAAAAGGACAGCTTCAGACTCGACTGAAAGCCGCGGAGAAAACCCGCGATGAGCTTGCGATAAAGACAAAGGCAGACACAGTTCTGATCAGAAGTCTACAGGTAGGGAAGGCCGCCCTTGCTACAAAGGTGAGGGATAGGGATGAAGAGCTACGAGGGAAGACGCAGCTGCTAGTGGTAGGAGCACACCATTCTCTCTTTTCACCACCAATATACTGATGTGTTCGTAGGAAGTTCAGGACGAGGTCATGTCACTGAATCTACAACTTAACGTCGCCGAGCAGCAGTCAGCAATGCTGAAGAAAGAAAACAAAGAGCTTGTGGATCGTTGGGTGGCACGCATGAATAAGGAGGTTGATGCGATGAACAATGCGCTGGAGCGCACATAAATGACAGCACAGACGCCATTCAAAGGCGGAAGAGGCAGTCGCCGTATGGCAAGACAATGGTATATGATTCGCTATGCTTGTAACCTTCTTGTTTCCAAGCTCGTTCGTTTATTTCAGACGTCATAACTTACTCTAAATCAGAATATTTCTCAGCGCTCCAGTATCATAATTTCGCTCTACACCACCAACCATATTCATCACGTCGAACCCCCAGACCCCTGTAGCCTCTTACTATTCTTGGTGGCAATATAATAATCACCGCCTTCATCCTTCCAACTGACACTCTTGGTCGAGTAGGTCTTCTTTTCCACCTCTAGTATATTGGATGGGTCGTTATTGTTGTACTTCGTGATCTTTCGATTTGGAGGAACGAATGACTTCAAAGACACAATCTTACAACCTTCCTTCAGGTCAAGGAACAGGTTGACCAAGCAGACATTCAGTTCAGGGGTAAAGACCTCGTTGTTTACGAGGACGACATCTGCGCGTTGGAGAGCTCCTCTTATGTCCTCGTTGACCATGAAGTCTCCGCGTCTCAACTTCGCTGGACCAGGTTGAATACCCCAAAGGCGACACCTTGCACCAAATTCGGCCTTTTGAGCATCTGCCAGCGAGCATGCGTTGTCCATAATCTCGCAACCCCAACTCTCGCAGCCCACCTGCAGGGCTGCTTGCAACACCACGTTCGCGACGCCGGAGCCGAGATCGACAAACACTTGCTTTGAGGTCAAGCCTGTCTCGACGAGGATTTTGTAAACGAGATTCGACTTGAGTTCACCATAAACCTCGTTGGTTCCATTGTCGTACTTCCGAAGGAGGTCAACTTTGGGCGAGACGGCGCGATCGTAAGTTTGAGTCATGATCCTTACAACAAGACTTTCCGGAAGGCTATGTTTTATGTCCAGTAGCGCCTTAGATTTATCATCTTTACTCATGGCCTCGACGACGGCGTTGTAGGCGTCCAAGGCACTTCTAAACTCCTCCATCGACTTCAAGTTCCTGGCGCGCTCCAGCTTTCTGATAAATCCATTATCCGTGTTCAGAAACTTGTCAACCGCTTCCAACGGCGCAAAGAAACCCCCAACCTCCTTAAAAACTCCGATGATCTCCTCGACAGGGTCGAAGCAGTCGTTTCGGTAAACAAGATCATATCGTTCTCTTATAGTGCTCCCAGGATACCGCAGAGACACCGAGACGTCGTCTGCCTTGCCGAAACATGGCTTAAAGCCAAGCTTCACGGCTGCAATGTCAGCTGCGTGAACCAAGACCTTCGAATCTGATTGCGAGAAGGGCTTGCGAGCACGAAGACTGCGATCTGGATCCTCTAAGGACTCGTGCGACGACAGCCTTTGACGCTTGTTGAAGATAGACGCGTCGTCGCTCTCATCGTCGCTACTATCGCTTTCTATGCGCTGGTACACTGGGCTTCGTTTCCGACTCACGGCGTGCTTCTTTGGTGATAACGTGGTCGAGTATGTGTCTCCGGTCGCAGGCGCATTGTTGCGGACAACCAGGTTTGAGGATAGTCGGTTCGAGATTTGTCTGGTAGGAGTAGAGGTGCGAGAGGAGCGTGTAGTGCTGGTTGTAACGGCGGTCTTCTTGACAGGAACCTTCTCATATCGTATCACCGGTGGTTTTGCTTTTGCGCTTGGTGGGTTCTTCTTCCAGAACGACATGGCTTCTGGCGCCCTTGGCGAAGGCTATAAACAAAAGGAGAAGCGAGCTGTAACCAATGTGTAATTATGGTCTACATATGAAGATGTTGATAAAAAGAAATGCGAATTTTTGGGTAATGGCTGAGACGGGTTTGTTATAGGTGAAAGTATTGTGGTTTGAAAGAAAGCGGCGGCTTAGAATCGCCTCCAGCTGCAGGAAGTCAGCCTTGCAGTTATTCTACAGGGTCTCGACAGCGACAACTGACAGGCGGTACGTCGGTACGGTGGTGGTACCCCAGGCGGGAAATATGTTGTTCCATCCCGAACTCCTATTGCGAGTTGAGCACTACTCGTACTCTAATAGTAAGCTCTCTTTCAGGACGAGCTTATCGAGCACGAGCACTGCTCGAGTGCGACTGGCCACACTTTGGCCGAGCACAAGACAACAAGGTAGTCTGTCAGCGGCACTATGCATTTACTATATCTTTATGTATCAGTCTTCTAGTACTGTCATCAGCTGTCCACGTCTCCTTTGCTCTTTTGTAATTGTCCATATTCTCAGTTTGGATCTGCCAATTAGTCACTCAGCCTCGTTTCATCTGCACACCTACCTATCATGGCCGACTTTATCCTTCAAACTCCTGGTACTTATGAAGCCGACGATCTTTCAGGAACTTCCGCCACTGTTTCCTTTCGTGATATAATCCCTAAACCGGACCACCCCAGAGTGGCCGGAATCAGCTCACGCTCTGCTCTCTCATGGTGTGAATCTCGTCGCCAGATAGAGGCGCCAGCGTGGTTGATGATGAATGGCTTCGATAAGAAGAACTCTGCGACATATCATGGCTTCACTGCTACCGGTGCGGTCGAAGATGGCGTATATTAGTATGCAGAGGACGAAGGCGCCCCAACTGAAGCTGCTGCGGGGCAAGTCCGTCACCGATTGGAGCTTCTGTCCCCAGAGCAAAAGGATGCAGTTGAGTGCGGAGATGTGAGGAATGACGAGTTCCGCTTGTGGTCAAATCCAGAGCTCTATGTAAACCCAGGTGATACTGATCTTGGACTGCTCACTTTCCTGTTTTAACTCGACTCAGGTGGTCTGCGTCTAGACGACGTAGCTCTGGTTTTGCAACATGGTGTCCACAAGATCTCGGAGGCCAATGGCTTCCCTCCATTGCGCCAAGATAGAGCCACTGAGCTGGGTAGCGTTGAACGGCACAGCAGATACTGGGATACAAATTATTAGTATGAGTAGCATAAATAGCAAAGTATTGGCTGGTGCTTCTTTCTTTATATCTTGTAAAGTTCGTGATGCTCTGACGTGGTGTTGTCGGCAACTGCTGTGTGGATGCCCAGGGGTGACGAAAGAGGGGTTCCGCTGATTCGCTAAAATTGCCCCGTCCCGCCGTGCGGAAAAACATACATGTCAATCTGACATTTGTGTGAGGAAAGCCCAGGACTTCACCAGATAACCAACCCACTCCAACCACCAAACGAAGAACCCGCGTTCTTCAATCCACACCAAATCGCAAGGCATAATCTTGCACATCACAACCCAACCGCAATCATGGGTAAGCTGCCTCCCGCAGACCGCCACGCCCGCCCGACCACAAGCTAGCCTTTGGGCCGGGTGCTGGTGTCGCGAAAACGAGATTTCACGCTGGAATATGAGCTGACACAGGCATTGCAGCGCCAAAAAAGAAGGAGACGGTCAAGATGTCTCTTGGATCGTTCATGACCGACGAGAGTATGTGCACGCACGACACATGAGCAAGCAAGAGCGGACACTGACAAAAGATAGAGCTTGGATCCTGGGCCGATGAGATGGAGGATATGCCAGTCAGTGAGTACTTCCGCTACCGCCCGATATAACGCAGCTATTAACATGATTTAGACGGTATGTACTTTCTCTGCGATATTCGCGGGCACCCAATAGACTCGAAGACGGCCATCGACACATCTCCAGTACGAACATTAGCTAATTGATTAGACTCCCGCGCTTCCTACGGCGGCGAGAGAAAGACTTACGGCCAAACCAACACCTCGTCTTACGGCGGCTCCGGCGCTCTTGCAGGTATGTGATGCCACGAATGACAAGCTTGCTTTTCCTGACAATGGATTAGGTTACTCCGTTCGCGAGGAGCTCCCACTCCCAGACAAGCCACCATATACCACTCATCTCGGCAACCTTTCCTTCGATGCCACCAAGGAGGATGTCCAGGACTTCTTCGCTGACTGCGACTGTATCAACGTCCGCATCATTGAGGACAAGATGGAGATGAAGCCAAAGGGTTTCGGCTATGCCGAGTTCGGCAGCCGTGATGGCCTTATCAAGGCTCTTGCTCTTTCCGGATCCCAGTTCCAGGGTAGAAACATCAGAGTTAGCGTTGCTGATCCACGTACGTATTGGTATCGTGAGTATGAGCAGTACACTGGCTAACCTCTGCACAGCAAAGCAATCTGAGGCTCGCGAGATCACCGACTGGTCCCGCAAAGGCCCTCTCCCAGACCTTCCAGGCCGTGGAGGAAACGACAGAGGCGCTGACAGAGGCTACAACTCTGGTGGACGTTTCGAGGGCGCCGAGGGTGGCCGTGAGCGCCGTGAGTTTAACCAGGACGACGGAAGAGTTAGAGACTTCGGCAACTGGGAGCGCAAGGGACCACTTGCTGCACCAGTCAGAGAGGGTGGACGCACCAGCACCCAGGGCCCACGTGGCGATTCCTTCAATGACAGAAGAGCCTCCCCAGCCGCATGGGGCGAGGGTCGCCCACAGGGCTCCCAGGATGGAGGATCCAGACCACCAAGACGCGAGTTCCAGGAGCGCCCAGTTCATGAGCGTGCGCCGACTGCTGCTGAGCAGGACAGCAAGTGGCGCCAGAAGATGAGACCAGATGCCCCAATCGCTAGCCCATCCGAGGAGGCCTCCCAAGCCGCTCCAGCCGGAAGGCCAAAGCTTAACCTTGCCAAGCGCACTACTTCTGCTGCTGTTGATGCACCTGCAACCTCTGTTGATTCACCAGCAACCTCTGGTGATGCGAAGGCATCCCCATTCGGTGCTGCTCGCCCAATTGACACCGCTGCTAAGGAGCGTGAGATTGAGGATAAGAGACTCGCTGCGTTGGAGGCGAAGAAGAAGGTCGATGAGAAGGCCAAGGAGGACGAAAAGGAGGCTAAGGAAGCTGAGGCCGCTGCTGCAGCTGTCGCCGAGGTCGCGCAGAAGGTTGACGGACTTGAGATTGTTGACAAGGATGCCGCTGCTGCCAAGCCAGTTGAGGCCACAAGACCATCCGAGTCCGCCTGGAGAAAGCCAGCTGCCGCCGTTCCAAAGCCAACCCAGACCGATGCTCGTGATGCTCCAAGACCACGCCGCGACGGTCCAGCCAGAGGCCCACGCAATGACAACCGCGCTCCACGTGAGAACCGTGGCCCACGCGTCAACGGTGGGCCCCAGAATGACGCCTCTGCCGCGGTTGCTGCTCCACAGGCTGCCTCCACTCCAGCTGTTGAGGCCGAGCCCTCCCCAGCTACTGAGGATGGATGGAGCACCGTTCAGAAGCCAAAGAAGATCTCCCGTGGTTCTTACCGCAACTAAGTCTCTCAACCTCCTCCTTGTCTGCCAGCCAGTAAAAGATACGCAGCGATGATACGAAGTCTCATGCTATAGATGCACCAAACCAGCCTTTCTCTAACGAAAACGTTATATCACGTCGGGGGTGCAATATGTCACACAAGAATCTGCTTTCACTGGCGTTACATAGGTCATCGTCGTCTCTGCGTCAATCTGCTACAGTATCTCACGGATTTCCAAAAGCTGCGCCTTTCATCGTCACCACCTTACGGAGGTCAGAATTATTGTATTTCTGGCTTTGGATAAGCGTGAGGCTTGTCTTTTTCTCATGGGCCGGGCGTGTTCTTTAAATATTATGGGGTATGCGCATGTTCTTCAGCGACGGGGCGGACTTTTGGTCCATGAAATCAAAAGTCATGTACTCTCAAAGTCAGGTGGGACCGGCCATGGGTAGCATCATCTTATTAATTTGTACCCTACGTAAAATGGAATATAAAATCAATCATAAAATGGCTTCTGTCCAATGAGTGATTACAGTTCGCTCAGGCCCGAAAGTCCCAGATTTCGTGTTGCGATCGAGTAGCCGTCATTGTTGTGCAACTTTGAGTTGAGCTTCCGCTGCCAGAGACATTGGCGTACCAATGATACCATAACCCGCCAGTCCATTTTGCCAAAGTCTACCAAGTTAACTTCGGCAGAACACACTAAAGACAAGAGTCCTAAAAAACCGATAGTGGTGCGCGCACGCAATCATCTTTTTTTGCCTCTTAACAAACGTACGGTATGCATGCCACAGTTCGGAGAAACATTCAAGCACTGATATCGAGAACAGCGACGAAATGAAGTCTATCCATCATGCTATCATCATTCTGATGACATTAATCTTTGACAAAGCCGCCTTGGGTATGTCTTTTACTTTCAGTTCGAAGCACCGCTGAGGAGAATACCAGGATTCGCATCGGTTCTGGACACAATATCAGTATAATCGAAACGACAACACATGTGACGCTTTGACGTCAACTTTGATCAACGCTTCCTCTCCCGGATCACCGCTCGCTGGCGATTGTCTCTTTCTGGCATCCCTCTCCCGGCAGCCAGAGAATGTTGAGCTCTTCCACGTCTACAATATGGGAATGGGCGCTTACCACCGCATCTGGCCGAAGTTTGGCCCAGGGAAGGAGATTGGAATGAGGTATTTAAGAAACAACGGAAACCAGTGTGTTTTCGGGGTCAAAAATTTCGAATGGGGTGATAGCATTGATGATGGGGAGCAGATGTATCGGATCTCATAGAGATGAGCGTTGCAAAATTCAAATGGGACGGGAATGGAGACGAAAGAGCTGGCGGCGAGGGGAAAATAAAGTGTAGAAGTTTTTTGCCTTACTGGGGCGAGCTGATGTGGATGGGTGTTGGCTGGGCGATGTTCAGAAGGCAGTATTAGTTCACTTAAGTAATCGCTGCGCATGGCAGTGCCATGGCACTATCAAACTCATCTGGCTTTCATTAACGTCTGAAGCGTTGGACTACATCAAAACATATAGTGCCTTTACAGCCCTTTCAACCATTACAACGTGCCACGGTCTAGGGTCCTCAGCTGCATCAACGAGCGCTCTGGCGCTCGCCAATGTTGCTAAGGATGCATACCACGCCATGATTTCCCTCAGGAAAGACTCCATCGTTCTTGGACTCATTTCTGTCCATATGATATTGACTTCCATCAATTTGGGTACTGACTCGCCGCGCTTGATCAAGTATCCTGAAATCATTGTCGGCCGCACATCTGTCGGGCAATTCGCATTATTATTACGATGCGCTTGAATGCCCCCAAACATTTGTTCGCTTATTTTGAATAGTGTGGCATCTGGTTCCAGTTTGACGTCTGTGGGGGGGTCTGCGGGCGTAGAGACGACATTGGAGTCCGGCGATAGCACTGAAGTACCTTGTGGTGTGGACACTGGGGTCGCAGAAACGCTCATCTTTTCAGTCATGGGACTGGCAGGAAGAGCGATATCGGGCGCAATAAGCTGCAGGGATGGGGTAGCGTCCACTGTGAGAAGCGTCACCGATATCTGAGCCGTTGATTCGGTGCTTGCTAGGTCTCGCCAAAATTGAACGTCTTGCGGCTCTATTGTTCCAGTCTTGGCAATCATGAGGCGCCAGTGGACTTTCTTATCCGCCATCAGGTCAAGCGTTGTTTCCCAAATTTCATGGGCCACCTCTTGAAAATGCCTGCGGAAAGGTTTTCCCTTTCGGGATAGATTATAGGATGCCGTGTGCTGCTCAATACCGCTGTTGTCAGTCCATGCCACAGATATCCAGCGATCATCTATGCTCTGAGCGTATGCAATGTGGAGACATGAATTTTCCTCAAGCACCGAGGCGGAGGGATTGGGCGTCAGCTTGAATTCTATGCCTCGCGGTAATGGCGATTCTATAGCAATAGAAGGCGACGACCGACCGGTTTCTGGATTGGAAAAGCGATCGTAGACTTCCAAAGCCAAGCTCATAGATTCGCCGGGAGCATTTATAACAAGATGCGTGCTTGTCGAGATCAAATTGAATGGAATGAGCTGAAGCACAACCTGAGCTGCTGGCATCTGGGTTGCTCTTGCGCCATTTAGCAGATACGTTCTCCTGATTTGGCTGAAATTGGCGCATACCCCCGGCAAAAGCTCTGGCTTCGTCGGATCATACGGAAAGTATATGACAAAATTGGAGTCGCCACTTCTGGATATTGCACAGAATACTTCCGCTAGTGCCGACTTAATGGTAGACATCCATCGATCCGAAGAGAAGCGTGCGGCTTGGTCAAGTCTGTATGCGACTGATGAATATGCCAAACCGTCCACATTCAAACGGCTGTGACCCCCTAGACGACAGGTTTCAAAGGCACCTTCCATGTTTTCTAAGAAAAGGTCAACCGCGGCTGCGCTCGTCATTGAGGCTGAGTAAACGCACACACTAGTGATGTTCTTCGAGTTACCTCTAGGCGCAAGTCCAAGCACTTCCCAGAAATCTATCGCAGCCGGAAGGACACTCAACTTGGAATCCGACCTTCGGAGTTCGAGGTGAGGTACGGGAATTTCAAAAATGGAGCTCTTTGTGGTGCCGGTCACCTGAGTACCCGAGCTATTTTGTGTCAGGCGTTGAGGAAGCCTGGCCATGCTGGCTGCCGGAAGCGCCATGCCTTGAATATCAAGGAAGCTCGCTAGTGAGCAAGTACTGGCGCCCCGAAAAAGTTGTTGCGCGGCTTCCAAAAAGTCGCTTTGTACTAGCTGTGAGCTATAGCTTTGACGGCTTCTTTCAGCCATATTTGCGTCATGAAAACTTTTAGTATAGGTGAATGTTCGTGAACTTGCTTGGTTTGCTAAGATCTGGGCTGCAGCAACGAAGTCGATGTCCGTCAAAATAGGATCGCTGGTCCAAGAATCAGGCCACGATAGATAACGTGCAAGCGACCATTGAGCTGGGTCCGCGTCCAACTGGGACATCTCTATTCCTATGAGGTGCTGGTCTTCCTGAAATTCGTCCTTATTGACGCAAAGGTCTTGCAAAGAAGCAGACACCAAGTCCTCGTCTCCGTCGCTTTCTCCATTCGAGTCAGTGTCACGCTTTCTTTTGTGAACATGGTCTGCCGAGTCGGAACTAACATCCTCGTCGGTGCTGTTATCAATGCTGAAGGTAGTCATAGGTTTACTTCTAGGCTTGGAATTGGCCAAATCTGGTTGCATTGACAAGTGCCAGTCGTGATCATGCACAGCTGCTCCTTCTATTTTTGCACAATAGGCTTCCATATTGGCTGCTAATTTACGCCGCCTGTGCCGCGCCAGATAGCTCGTTGTTGGCAGGGGTTTTCGAGAAGAAGAAGGCGGCGAGGTTTCTGGAAGCGGAGGATATATGAAGCGACCATTTGGCCCATATTTCTCTTCAAACGAAGCGATTGAAGGATTGAAGTCTACTTGGCGAAACGCCGATGCTGTACGACAAGCTTCAGGGCCTCGAAGCCACTGGTTCTCGTGTACGAGATTCGCCTCATCTGTTGTCTTTAAAGAGGAAAGTCGACGGAATACCGTCTCCGGCCTCAACGGGGGGCTGTCCTTGTCGGCTTTAAGAGGCGCGAAAATATGCCTGTTAAGTGCTTGGCTTGTGCCCTCAAAATAGATACTATTTTCAGTTTGCAAAGTATTGATTCCTGCCTGTATTGAACTAGCTCCAACTGGAAGCTCATCCATCACATCATCTACCTGCTCCTCATCTGTTGCCATCTCCACTGGACTCGGAAGAGTGCTTTCTGCATGCACTACTCTCGTGCGGGAGAGGTCCGCCGCTTCATCCGGAGAAACAGTGGAGGTATTATCCTGAAGGAAAGCATTAGGGGCATCGAAGAAACTGAAGTCTGCATCGGTGACACCGTTATCATCTCCGAAGAGATCGTCATCCCCTGTGTCGCCGAATATATGTGTCCCGTTGGTGGTGTAAGTAAAGTCATGTTCGCCAGTATCGTCTCTAAGGGCTTGGCGTATGTCTCCTTGGGTATCTTCACTTTTGAAGTCACCGGTGTTTCTCATATCCACCGCACCCGGTGTTGATGCACTACCCTCATGTGCTGGTGTGGGTGCAAGATTCGTTTGGATGCCGTCTGGCGGAGTCGGATAGACAATTCCAGCCAAACTGGATCGCCTCATGGCTAGCGGCGAGGTCATCTGAGTGTCGTACGCGGCTTCCGTTTGACTCTTTTTGCTGTCTTCAGCCAATTCCCTCTCGCATTTTCTTTTCTGTTGTGTCGCCATTCTCTCGCCTTCGCCCTGGAGCCATTTATGTGCCAAATCTAGCAGATCATACGGCTCTTGCACACTAGATGTGCCGACTGGATCACATTGAAGAGCACGACCAAAGCACAAGCGTGCCGGCCACGGAACGATAACCTGCTGGTCACTCACAACACCATCGACTATGCTCGCGTGGGACCTATCCAGCTTGGTATCGGAGTGATTTAGTGAGATCCCGACTCTGACCCACGGCTGATGCTGGAGTGCTTCGGTAGCTAAGCCTTTCCCAGAAAGCCATACCAGGAGACACTTTCGCCACGATGCTGAGCCAGGAGATTCGTTCACTTGTGTACTGCTGCTGTTCGGGTCCTGGTCTGACTTCTCCTGGCCATCATGTAAGCTGGAATGCACAGGAGAAGTGCCTTTGAATTTAGCGAAGATTCCACAAGGACTAAGCATAACAATGGCATCCATCGGAACGGAATATGCAGAGCCTTCAATGCCTGAGACTGGTTTCAAGCCTTGAGTTGCACTCGTAGTAGCTTTCACTACAAGCACCTTACCACCAGTGTAATCAGCGCTCAGGGTGATTAGGTCAACACTGTTGTTGTCATCCTCCACAGTGGTTGGCAACACAAGCGTTCTTGAGCCAAGCGGCAAATATCCTTTGGTAGCTGCCAGCAAATAGCTTATAGAGGACATCACCGCTGTGAGGAATCTTTCGTGTACTATCCGTGCGGGTATAGATGTAGCGCCTGGCGACTCTTTTGCGCTATTCCTGTCGTCTGTATAGTGGCCGCCACGAAGATCTACCGCAGCGTTTGCGGACATCGCTTGCTTGTTGATCGCATTTGCTTGCGCAGAAATAAAATGCGCGTGGAGAACATCTTTGGAGACCGGCGTATCTGAGCTTCCACCTGGTGTTCCCCGCCATGAGCTCAGCAGGGCCGAGAAATCGTATGAGCCCGTGTGCTTGAGAACCAGCTCAACGCCGTCGGCGGTAACACGAGAGCCCGTTCTGGTCGCTGAAGATGGCAGCGAGATAGGCGAGATGCCGAAACCTTCTTCGAAGAGCCACAGCCCTGGGATATGCGCCTCTCTCACAACCAAATGGCCTAGTCTTTGCCAGCTTCCGACGAGGTGGGATATCGCTGCCTGCGCTGAGGGCGACCTTGAGGCAGTTTCGAGGTAAGCATATCTTATGAAGGGAAATTCCTGCTGAGAAGTTGTTACCACTAGCTGATTGATGCGCGCGGACATTGGGACTCACGGTAAACAAAACGCTTGTGAGGAATTCCCCGACTTCCATGTTGTCCCGTCGTGTTGATTGAGACCCTGGCCTCCACCGAGTAGGGGTAGCGAGGTTTCTAACAACTCTCTGCCGAGCGCTAAGTTTCCCAGCCAGAAATTCAAAGGAAGAGGCAGACTGCTGTCAGGGCTCAGAGTTCTTGCGCAAGGGTCTGCAGCGCAACTGTGAGTGTAAGCAGCGAAGGTGCCTCTATGCATTGCGAAGCAACATTCAGTGGGTCACATATATGTTGTTGCCAGAAGCGATGTGCAGCATTCATAGACGCACTAATATCGCTTCTTACAGGTTGTGCAAGTGAGGTTATAGGATGTAGGTGTTGTACAGTTGTACGAGTACTTGTAGAGGAGAAGCGTCGGACACTTCAAGGCGTGTCCTATCTTATCAGTTCCGGCCTACGACCCAGCCGACAATGGAGAATCCGGGGGTGTGAAGCTTGCACCCAGCCGGCGTGACGCTTCCGCCAGTTTCAGCATAGCGCCGGCTGTACCCGTTGCAGGCAAACTTTAAATTAATATTTATCTGCCTCTATCGCCGCAAATCTTCTGCTGCTGAGAATCTTCATAAACAACAACTCGCAATAATGAAGCTCACCAATCCGCACGATGTGCCCGTATACACTATCTCTGGTAGCGACACTGCCAGGCCGCTGCCAGATTGGCTTGCGAGAAAGAGAAAGCGCAGTTTGAAGAACGACGCCGAGTACCAAAACCGCGTCGAACTTCTTCAGGACTTCGAATTCGAGGAGGCGAGCGCCTGTGTCAGAGTCTCTGATGACGGCGACTGGGTCATGAGCACAGGAACGTATAAGCCTCAAATACACACACATTACTTGCCGCATCTCTCGCTGTCTTTTGCGCGCCACACCACCTCGCTCAACTATACCTTTATCCTCCTCTCCTCCGACTACTCGAAATCCTTGCATCTTCAGACAGACCGCAGTCTGGAATTTCACACACCCGGCGGATGTCATTATCGCACCCGCTTGCCGCGCTACGGTCGCGACTTGAAGTACGACAAACGCTCGGCCGAGGCGCTTATTCCAGCCGTCGGCGTCAATGCGGACGGAAATGGCGAGGTTTACAGATTGAACCTGGAAGTCGGAAGATACATGAAACCATACCAAATCGACGTTGGGGGCGACGACTTTACTACATCTGGAGGTGGTACTCTGCAGGGGGGAATCCATACCGGAAGTGTGAACGTTGCTGCCATCGCGGAAGACAGTCACAATTTGCAGGCTTTTGGTACCTCGATAGGCACAGTCGAGTTCTGGGACTCTCGCTCGCGGTCCAGAATTGGGTTGCTTGGAGGCCACCAAGGAGGAGTTACAGCATTGGACTTTGACAGATCCGGACTGTCCTTGGCCACAGGAACTTCCGAAGGTATTGTGCAGATCTTTGATTTGAGAAAGAACGTACCCCTCTTGAGGAAGGATCAAGGGTACGGCTACGGCATCCAGACCCTCATGCATCTCACAACTTCTTCGCAAGAAAAGAAGATCCTTTCTGCTGATAAGCGTATCATCAAGCTCTGGGATGAGGCTGATGGCACACCATGGACATCTGTCGAACCAGCAGTTGACATCAACTGCGTTGCTCACTGCAAAGACAGTGGTATGCTATTGACTGCCAATGAAGGCAAGCAACAGCATGCTTTCTTTATCCCTCAGCTGGGCCCAGCACCAAAGTGGTGTGGCTTCTTGGACAACATGGTTGAGGAGATGGCCGAGGAGACAACAACCGAGACTTACGACAATTATAAGTTCTTAACCTTGCCAGAGCTGAAGCAGCTCAACATGGGCCACCTTGTCGGCACCACAAACCTTCTGCGCCCATACATGCACGGTTACTTCGTGGCATCCAAGTTGTACGAGCAGGCTCGCCTTATCGCCAACCCTTACGTTTGGGAGGAAGAGCGCACCAAGAAGATCAAGGAGAAGGTTGAGAAGGAGCGCGAGAGTAGAATCCGAGGCACCAAGAAGGTCAAGGTCAACCAGAACCTTTTGGAGAAGGTTCTCAAGAGACAGGAGCGCAGAGAGACTGTGGATGAGGCTAAGGGTATTCTTGGGGATGATCGTTTCGGAAAGCTCTTCGAGGATGAAGAGTTTGCAGTTAATGAGAAGAGCAGAGAATTTGCCATGCTCAACCCATCTACCAAGGTTGGGGACAATGCTGCAATGAAGCCAAGAGGCCCCAGGGAGAATAGCAGCGATGAGAGCGAGGGTGAGAGTGAGCCAGAAGCACCAAAAGCCAAGCCAGAGATGCGTATTTCGTCTTCTTCATACAAGAAATCTGGCCACCAGAAGAGAGACATATCCCTCGGCGCCAGAGCACAGACTGCTGGCAATAGGGTTGACAAACGCGGCCGCGGCGATGTCGTCGGTGAGAGACAAATCACCTTCGCGCCAAGCACGAAGAAGAAGGATGGGCCAGAGAAAGCCGAACCTGCAAAGAAGGGACGCAGAGACGAGGGTAGGCGTAGTGCCAGTGGAAATGTGTTCCGTCAGCTATAAGTCTAGCTACCTTCATGGATTAATACCGTTTATACCCACTCGCCGACCAAAAACGCGACCCGTGCTTGAGACCCAATCCGACGCCAAATGGTATTTCAAACACATACATCGCAAAAAAACTCCGTCCTTCGTCATGCATCAAAGTCATCAGCACTTAACGTTCAGATCGCGGCCCACCCCATTCTGCCCATTTGCTCGGCTCACGCATCTCGATGGCATCGGCTTTTATGTGTGCTTTCTCAATGTCGTGGCTCGTGAGTCGTGGTGTGGGACAAACCTCGTCGATTCTCGACATGCCTCTCCCTTTCTGCTTCTTTGGCTCGCCCATAATATCCTTGGGAAAAGTCGTGCGGCGAGGTGTTAAAGCTGTTGCTACTCTCTTGGCAGAACGGCGGATGCGAGCGCGAACTTCCCATGACCTCTTTTTAGCTAAATAAAAGAGCACGGATGAGACGACTAGGGGCCTGTTAATAAATACTGTGCGGGCTTGATGGAGTGGGGCGAAGCATACTGCCAAAGACCACGACGCACGATACCACAACTGCTATCGCGATGATCCCGCCCTTCGATATCTGGATTGAGTTCTGCTCGCCACCAGAAGCGCCCGCTATGTTTCCGTTGCCGTCATCCACTAGAAAAGACATTAATGCTGGACAATTTTGGTAGACACAGAGGATTCTATTACCTGACGCAGCGTCGCCAGCCCTTGCGGAGCCACCTTGAACCGGATTGGTAATGAGCGCGTTGAATGCGCTAGAGGCTGATGCCATGCTGGCGATCTCTTGAGGTGAATAGGTCGTTGTCGGCACCTGGGTGGCCTTGATGGACATGAACTCTTCGTAGTTGTAGCCTAAACTTTGAGCTGCGACCAGGTAAGAGAAGCCGCACAAGGCAGCGGCAGTAGCTAACAATAACAAAGGTCGCATTATGAATATCCTCCTCAACCTCTCTTATATACAAATATGTGATGCGACGGATTTTCGTCTATGTGAAAACGAGGTCATCAACTTTCTGTGCCGGCAGCAAGTGTGATGAGTGTGTCGGTCCGGCGAGTAATGTAAACGTAGTGTCCCAAAGTGCAGCGATGGCTTTTCTTATGAGAAGTGTGCAACGCCCAGTCTGCCACGTCCCGAAGCTATAATTGGATTTAGGCCCTAGTAATGGCCCCATGTGAAACTGCACCCGTGGAGACGGCCGCGGATTGGCATAAGGGACATTTTCGAGGGGTAGTGCTGCTTGTGGACTTCATTGGCCGCGAGATGCGTCGGCGGGTAGGGTACCTTGTCCGGGCGCCTAGAGTTCACGCCAAGATACCAACCACAACGATCGAGATGTTGAACATTACCAGCGTCTACGGAGTATTCTTGAAAGTCTTTGACGAAACAACATAACGGTGAGGAAGTGCAACCGTGGATGGGGGGAGGCCTCCTCGAGCAGGCTGCCGATCCATTTGGATGTGCTAAGTTTAGACTTACGTCGCTTCGGTGGTTGGTTTCGTGGGGTCGTCGAACACACATACATATTTCTCAGCCATCCCACGACTGGTTATTCGTCTTGGCTACTCCCCCCAAGAAGGCGGGTGCTGCGGCGAGATGCTCAAAGACGACTCTGCCTTGCCGTAAATAATGTAGCAAAGGGTGAGATGAGTGATGTTGGAAGGTCTTATCCTCAGTGAGCAGGACGTACAGAAACCTGTGTCAAGTTCTGATTGAGACGTGTGACCGCTCAGCATCTCGCCAGAGGGACACTCGAAAGCTTTCATAAGAGCATGCGCTTTGGAAGAAAGTAGTTCTCGCCATCGAGACCGGCTTACGTGATATACTTTCTTCTCGTGGTTGAGAGTACGCTCGTACCTTGCAGGGTTGCAGGTTCTGTAAACTTCGACAATCCTTGAACTACTAGTAAGCGAGGAGATGCGCTTTTGCATACGTGCAAGGACTCGGAAACTGAGGAATAGCCACTTAAAACATACGCCGGATGATTTATAAATCGATTTATAAATCAAGGTCGTTAATATTTATTCATATGCACTCGGTACCTAGGACCGGTGGCGGGGCCAGCCAGAGTTCCCAAGTTGCAAGCTACCTGGGTGTCCTTATCTCAATCTTATCGCACTTCAAGTCGCTATCACCCCAACAACGCGCCTAGACATAAACAGAGCCACTTCACCGACTCCACTTGACTTTCCATTCCATGTATATGAGCCTCATACGCAGGCAGGCCGAACTACTCCAGCATATCCAGTACCAGTTCGTCCACATGGCATTGGATCCGCGATTGATGCCTGGGGTTGCGGCCGAGATGCGCGCAGTCCGCTCAACCGCGTCGACGCCGACCTTGCGCTCTCGCGAAGGCAGCGTGACGCCTGGAGGAGGCGGCGACAAAGGAGGTAACGTTAGGGTTGTCGTCAGAGTAAGGGGGTTTCTGCATCGAGGTATGGCGCGCTCACAATTTGGATGAGCTAGATTAACCAATAGTTAGAGATCGAAAGAGGAGCGGAATGCCTCGTCCGCATGGATCCCGTCACCCAAACGACCAAGCTCCTCGTCCCAAACGACACCGACCCAGCCAACTTACGCGGCAAGTCAAGAAAAGTGTACGAAGAGAAGAAATTCACATTTGATAGTTCTTTCTGGTCGTTTGACAAATCAGATGAACACTACGCACACCAAGAAGATGTTTACAATGCGCTCGGAGAAGAGTTCCTGGATCACAACTTCGAAGGATATCACACATGTATCTTCGCTTATGGACAAACCGGCTCTGGCAAATCTTACACTATGATGGGCACGAAGGAACAGCCTGGGCTAATACCGAGGACATGTCGCGATCTCTTTGAACGCATTGACGCTGTGGAAGAGCCAAATATCACCTACAACGTCCGCGTCTCCTACTTCGAAGTATACAATGAACATGTTCGCGACCTGCTTGTACCACGCACGGATCCGCCGCATTATTTGAAGATTAGGGAAAGTCCGACAGAAGGCCCTTACATCAAAGATTTGACCGACGCGCCTGTGAAAAGCATCCATGAGATCATGAGATACATGGCCTCAGGAGATGCATCGAGGACGACAGCCAGCACGAAAATGAACGACACGAGCAGCAGAAGCCACAGTGTATTCACAATCATGCTGAAGCAGATTCACCACAACATGGACACAGACGAGACGACCGAGCGCACAGCACGTATTCGACTGGTTGACTTGGCAGGCTCGGAGAGGGCCAAGGCTACCGAGGCGACCGGCGCACGTTTGAGAGAAGGCTCAAATATCAACAAGTCTTTAACAACACTTGGTCGTGTTATTGCTGCTCTGGCAGACCCTAAAGCATCAATAAATGGTGCTGTAAGGAAGAACAAGGACGTCGTGCCGTACCGTGATTCAATCCTTACCTGGCTGTTGAAGGACTCGTTAGGCGGAAACTCAAAGACTGCCATGATTGCTTGTATTGCGCCAGCCGACTACGACGAGACACTTTCCACCTTGCGTTATGCAGACCAAGCGAAACGAATCCGCACTCGTGCCAAGGTCAATCAGGACCATATGTCATCAGCCGAGCGAGAGGCTCAAATTGCCGCGATGGCGGAGCAAATTCGACGGCTGGAACAACAACTCTCACAATCTGAGCCGAAGAAGGACAAGGCGTCCCACGACTTCTCTAGAGCGGCTCGGGAAGCAGAAGAGAGGGTGGAGGCATACCAAGAACAGGTCGGCAGGATGAGACGTGCGATGGAGGAGAAGAGTATGGTGGACGAAGGGAAAATCAAGACATTGCAGACCGAGAATGAGGCGCTAAGGTTGCATCTCAAGCTCGCGCTTGAGACTTTGAAAAACCCAATTCTTGAAGTTAAGGCGAGAGTCGTCAGCCTGAGTTCAGCAGACGTCAAGAAAGCGATGGACAGAGACGAATCAGAAGGAAACAATGAGAATGGCCAATTAGGCGAGGAAGACCACCAATACTGGAGTGATGATGATTATGATGATGGGTATGAGAGTAACGACGGCAGGGCAGAGGAGATGCAAAACCACATGCAGGAGCTATTGAAGGACTTGGGTATGTTCAAGAGGAAAATCGGAGACGACAAGACGAGGTTTCTAGTCCCGCTGGCTGAACGCCATAACCGCTAAGCGGCTCGCCAGACGGTGGAGATGATTATGAATGTACGATTTGATTGGGCATGCAAGCAACGGTGTTGGCAGGAGAATTTATAGCATTGAATAGCGATCGCTGAATTATAATAACGGAAAATTACCGCAGTAACCTCCATAATTTGACATATAATGCCAGTAACCCCCAAACGTTTCAAAATTACTCCAGTCCACTAAGTAGTTGACCCACACGACTCGGCTGTTTAGTATAGTTTTGACAATATAGGTAAAAGATACATTGTTAGTCGCGCTGTCTCGTCAACGTCCAGGGCCAATCGTAAGCGGATCTTGCCTGTAGAATGCTGTCGTTAAGAGGCAGCTTTTCGCTTGTGTAGAAGATCAGCTCAATTGACTTTCTCCCCCTCGTGGTGAGTCACGCTCACAACGCTGAGCTCACCTGACAACTCGGTCCTGCCGTCCCTAAGGCCGCTGCTTTTTATCTGTGGCTTTTTACCATTGCACAAAGAGCACGTAGGGAGCGAGGGGGCTACTGAGGTAATATTTCAAATTTTGGGGGTCACTGCGGTTATTTGTCGTTATAATAATGGAGCAAAATATTATCCGACTGTCGCTCCGTGCAACGGGGCTCACCCAATTCTCGGTAGACTTGGATGTAAAGCTAGATGCGAGAACGGGAGTTGTAGAATTATCAATGAAACTTGTTATGATAAAGGTGTCTACAAACACATGGCTATGTGCTGAGTAAGTGCCAAGTGAATGCCTGAGATCCAAGTCCGCATTCTCCATGTACCGTAACGGTGAAGCCGGCCTTATCGCCCACATACACATTCCACTAGCGAATGCGGAGTGGGTGAGATGGCTAGTTTGCCTCACGCTTTGTACCATAGTATTAGTGAAATCCCGCGCATGACCAGATCGTGATTACAGTTCAAATTATATCCCCAGATGATCGGAAGTCTATATTAGCTGGTCAGCCAATCAAAACAAAGACTGCCTATTTTCACATCGGTTCAATATACAGTCATTGAGTTTGGTGTTTAGCGTTTAGGGTTAATGGTCACAGGCCTGCCTGCCTCTGAAAAATGGCCATAAGTACTTGCACAGCTATACCCATTCACTAAAAAACTCGTGTGGCTTAGTGGGTTAAGGCGGCCTTGGCTGAGTACGCATCCTGCTATGTTCCGACTCCAACTCCTGTATCCCTTGTTATTCAAAGACCGTGCCGACTATGTAGCCGTGCAGCGTGCGCTGGCCCAATACACATCCACGAAAAATGGAATATGGTAACCTAACAACAACTTTTTGACAATTTTAACCTTGGTTCAAGTGTAACTGGTTGCTCTTTAGCCATATGGGTGTTTGATCGTATATAACTCTATTGCTCTACTCAGATTAGCCGGCTATTATGGGGGATTCTGTTTTTAAAAAGACGGAGCTGCACACAGTTTTTGAGATTGCTTGCAACAATTTGGGCAGGAAAATTTCCCCGCAATCATGGAAGAGATTGATCAGAGCGAGTATGGGCCTTGGAACACTTCTTCATAAACACTGCAAAGTAGCAGATAAAAATAGGGCAACTGGCAAATGTTATGGTTTCGTCTGCCACTGAGTGGCAGGATTCTTCTCTAATGATCTCATTGTAACTGTGGTTAACGCGTCAGGCGGCTCTAAAATACCTTCTTCTCATACTGTCTCCGTAGCGGGTGAAATCTCAATCCTCGTGCTCAAGCCCATCTCCCTGTATACTACTCTAGCTTAGTAAGTAACTCCCTAATCTCATCGACTAGGCCCTCTTTCGGAAACGATTCCCTTTTGCTCTCTATAGTTTCCTTCGCATCCATGGCCTTGAGCAGATCTGCGATTTGCCCATCCCGCGGAGCACAGTACGTCAGCTGTCCAAGAGCCAACATGAACCCTTTAAATGCTTCAGGACTGTCCTCTTCCGCACTAATAGTCTCCAGCAACCCTGCAGCGAGTTCCACTTCATCGTCTTCGGGAAGTGCTTCTCGTCTCTCGTGACACCTTATTCTCGCGTTGGCAGAGGCAATGTTTAACACTAAAGAAGCGGCCGCAACCCGAACGCTATGGTGCTTATCATCTATTAGGCTGCTGGTGATGAGTGTTACGATGGGTGTACGGAGCGTCTCGCACCCCAATATATGCGGCACATAAAGCGGCGACGAAAACAGATTACATGACGTCTGAAGTGCAACAAGCTTCAGTGCGTAAGGGCACTCCTCCACCGACTGCGCGAAGTGGTTCACGTGGCCGAGTAGTTTAGCGATCGTCTTGTGGTCTTTCTCCTCTGCAAAGTATCCACTAACTCTTATGTCTGCCATAGAAACCCTCAGCAAATCGTACACGGCAAATAAATTCTGTTTAGGCACAGCTTCAGTGGCGCTTCGAAGGAAGTGACTGAAACCGTCCAGATCTGGCAATGTCGATTCCGCTGCCCCATCAGCTTGAGCTGCGAGGATGAAGTGCTTGACACCTTGGACAGCTGACGCTTGTGCCTGCAGTCCAATTTTAGCCAGCAACTTATCAAGTGGTGGCACACGCCTGTAAATAACTGGTTGTCCGGCAGCAATACGAAGCTTTGGAAGACGCAGTGACTCATGAGGATGAGGTGGCCAGGCCATTTGCGCAAGTATCTTGACGTTCCCTTTTAACGTGGTAGGGCTGGCTCCAGACCAGCGTCTTTCTTCCTCGCCCCGCAGAAAGGTTACAAAGGTTGGCGTTCCTCGAATCGAGTACTTTTGACTTGCTTCTGGGACTTGTGATACGTCGACTTTTATGAAGGTGCATTTGTGACCAAACTCTGAGGCCAGTTCGTCGTACATAGGATGCATAGTTTTGCATGGTGGGCAGGTTTGGAAGGTGAAGAAAATGATGGCGCAGGTGTTGCTGGCTGCTGCTAGGACAGAGTTTAGACTTTCAACTGTCGTCGGGGTCTTGACGGCTTCCTGCCGTTGATGAGAGGTAGGAGGCACACGTGAGCGATTACTTTCATCGGCTAGTCCTAGTAAACCGCCTCGGCGATTGTGAGAGTTCTTGAGCATGTCATCCACAGCCGGTCTGAACATCCTTCCGAAGGCACTATTCATGACAATGTCAGGCATACGACTGACATAGTCGGGCACGCCTTTACCGACGAGAAAGGTGGCGAAGTCGTTGGAAAAATTGTTGCAATTATGACGCCAAAGGTCATATGCCTGGAGGGCATCAGAACCAATTGAACTTCTTATTTGGAATTTCACACGCACCTGAAGAGTGTAAATCGGCCTCAAGCTCTCAAGATAATCCTGGATGACGTCCATGGGTAGCTGAGTTTTTCCCAACTTCATGATACGCATAGGGGGTCCAAGATGTGTCTTTCCTGGTGTAACAGCTTGGATTCCGCCATCATACACCTGAGGTAGTCAGTGTCTGCCACTTTCATTTTGCACTTGTGGACTTACATATTCCACGCCTTCCAGCACGATAGACGTGTGATAGATCGCGTCTAGTTGTGTTCCTATGAGACTGGCAGACATGTTTCTAGCCATGCCGCGGGACAAATCATACAAGTAGAGCTCAACCTCCATGGCTTCTTAATTCTGACAACAAGTTGTATTCAAAGTGATAAACTTGCTAACCAAGTCTAATAAGAACTCGCAACCAGGCAAATGAGAAGCTGCGGGTGCAGCTGAGTGATAACGGACAGGAAGAGTGAAACGAACTAGGGAAACGACTGAAAGAGGCGAACAAGGCACCTTGGAGGATATTAAATAGACGCTAAGAATTGGTAGGAGAGGCAACACAGAAGTGCGAATGCGAATGGCAATTCCGTATAAGGTAATCAACGTCACATGGAGTCGGTGAAACTCTAGCTGTGGCGCTAGCTGTGGCGTACAAGTACAAGTCCAACTAGTGTGGCTTGTCACGTCCTTTTTTAAATTAAGGCGTGGACAACCTCAGGCAGAGGCCACCTAGCAAGGTTTCAGCCACTAAGCCTAACATGACCAGCCCCAATGCCATTTTACTGCGCAGGGGGTTGACCAGAAAGTCCAGCGCCCATGTTCATGTCGACGACTGGCCTTCTAAGAAAGATTATCGCGAGCTATCTCTCCTTTCTTACATAACAAGCTCCATACGTCGGACTTTTTCCACACAGCAGAGGTCCTTACAAGTCTCTTGCTTACCCTTCACACTCACTTTCATAGACGACAGACGTTAAAAGAAGCACTGCCGCTTACGTCGATTTTCTAAAGGTTGTACCAACTGCCTTATGAGACCGACCTCCAAGTCTCCACCGACGACAAACCGACAATCAGATCCACACGAAAAGCTGGCGCGATACGGAAATCCCCAGGGGGCATCGACCCTTAAGAACAAGATAGAAAAAGCAAAAACCGCCTGGATGGGACAAAGCGCGCGCTCAAGATACCTTAAGACAGGAGGAATCCTGCTCTTCATTGTATTCTTGTTTTACTACCTCGCACCAAAGAGCGAGCATGCAGCAACAAGTGAGTACAAGGGAGGGTACTCCGGTGGTTCGTAGTCCGCTTCCCGCACTGAGGAGCTTGCCAACAGACTCGGACTCGGACTAACAGGTTGCAGGCAGCACCACGATTCCAACTACGCCAAAGGTTCCCGTGGCAGAGGGAGGCAGCACCTCTGTCGTCCCGGCAGCTCCAAAGGCTCCAGTCGTTCCAGATGTCGGCGGACAGGTCGCTTCCGATCCAACCACTGGCACTGATAAGTGCCGGAAGTCCAGCTCTTCCGCCAAGCCAATTGTCCAGTATGTTTTGATGATCGATGCTGGATCCACCGGCTCCCGCATTCATGTCTACCGCTTCAATAACTGTGGCTCCACTCCTGAGCTCGAGAGTGAGATCTTCGAGATGACTCCTCCAACTAAGGGTGGATCCGGTCTCAGCGCTTATGCAGACGACCCAGAGGCTGCGGCCACGAGCTTGGATATGCTTATGGAGGTTGCTATGAAGAACGTTCCAGAAAAGCTGAGGGGCTGCACACCTGTTGCTGTTAAGGCCACTGCCGGTCTGCGCAAGGTCGGACCGGAGAGAAGTGAGAAGATTCTTGCTGCTGTCCGCTCTCGCCTGGAGACCAAGTACCCATTCGCTGTGGTCTCCCCAGAAAACGGTGGTGTTCAGGTCATGGATGGAAGTGAGGAAGGTGTTTACGCTTGGATTACCACCAACTATCTTCTCGGCAAGATTGGTGGACCAGATGACACCCCAACTGCTGCCGTTTTCGATCTTGGAGGTGGGTCCACTCAGATTGTCTTCGAGCCAACCTTCAAGTCTCCATCGCACGGCATGCCAGAGAAGCTTGCCTCAGGCGACCACAAGTATGATCTTGATTTTGGAGGCCGCAAGTTTGAGCTTTACCAGCACTCTCATCTCGGATACGGACTTATGGCCGCGCGCAACTCCATCCACAAGACTATCGTCGATAAGCTTCATAAGGAGAATCCAACCAGTCAGGCTTGGACCAATTCGCCAATCGTCAACCCGTGCATTGCTCCAGGTATGGCTGAGGAGATCAAAGTTGAGCTGGAGACCGAGCATGAGCTCGGCCCATACGTCACTGTCAATATGACTGGGCCATCTTCGCCATCGCCAGCACAGTGCCGTGGTCTTGCTGAGAAAACTCTTGTCAAGGACGCCACCTGCAAGCTTGCACCATGCTCCTTCAACGGTATCCATCAGCCATCCCTCGAGAAGACCTTTACTCGTGAGGATGTCTACACCTTCTCCTACTTTTACGACCGCACTGCTCCTCTCGGCATGCCGGAGAGCTACACTCTCCGTGAGCTTCAGGAGGTCACCCACCAGGTCTGCCAGGGACCCAAGGGATGGGACATGTTCGCATCGGTGGAAGGTGCCATGGACGAGCTTGAGGGTCGTGCCGAGTACTGCTTGGATCTTAGCTTCATGTTGGCTCTCCTCCACACCGGATACGAGATGCCATTGGATCGTGAGGTTAAGATTGCCAAGAAGATCAAGGGTAACGAGCTTGGATGGTGCTTGGGAGCTTCTCTTCCACTCTTGGAGCAGAGCTCTGGCTGGAAGTGCCGCATTCAGGAGACGACTTTCCACGAGGGAAAGTAAGCAAGCCTTTAGCTGGCTTGCAAAAAGCGAAATGACGAAAAATTCAATCCAGGGCGTTCGGTGGGCTTATGACTACGACATTCTTGAAATTCCTTTCTTGTATTAGTACTGGAAAGATGCATTTTGCGTCAGGAAACCTGGCAACAGCAATGGGGGACAATATATAGACTTGAATTATATCCACTTGTATTATGGAATTGTCATGGCTAATCGGTCTGTGGTGCTTATGATTCTGCATCTATGGTTGAAGAGACCATATAAAGTTCTCTCTTCGAGGTTTCGTTACTCTCTTGTCAGCGTATGCTTACAGAGGAACTTCCACGTTCGCAAGGACATCCTCAATCACCGCTTGGGCGCCTATTCCCTCCAACATTGCCGCCACATCATCAATCTTGCTTCCCCACTGCACGCTCCTTTCCTCTTCTGGCGTGACCAGCTGAATGCGATGGGCGTATATCTTCTTCACAGCCAGTCCCACCAGCCTGGGTGTCACAAAATTCAACCCATGGAGCGGCGCCAGAGACTTGCACAGCTGCATACAATGCTTTGTTGCTAAGGGTGAGATGCCGCCTGCTACGAAGCGATGGATCCGTAAGTACGATATGACGTTCATCAGGTATTGTGTTATCTCGCAGGTTATTTTAACTGGTTGAGAGGATGAGCGCAAATAGGAAATTTCGTCTTGTGTTATTATGGGGGTAAGCGATGGTGGTAGGAGACCTGGGCGTCGCACCACTGAGGAGATACTGGCTGAGTCGGACAGGTCGAGGTCTTGTACGTTTGGGTAGCCTGATGATGGATCATGGTAGTGGGAGATGAAGAAATGGCTGTTGAGATGTTCGGTTAGTCGCAGGGCGTCCGTAGGAAGCACAGCTATCAATAGGAATGAAGACGGTGTAGTGTGCCGGCCAGAGTGCGTGAACAGGTGTTTGGTGCGAATGAGCTCAAGAGCTTGAATCTGTACGAGGCGTGGCGCGGAGGAGAGGTTGCGTGCTATTACTATAGAGGCAATCTTCTGGGTATCGAGCGGCGACGAGTATGAGTGCGACCGGAAGCCACCGGATTGAGTTAGTCGACCGCTATTACGAAGTCGTGTAGGTGAATCGGCTCTTGGGTAGTCTGGGAACAGAGCAATGGTAAAGTCATCAAGAGTTGTTTGAGAAGTGCAGTCGACAACAACATGTGTAAGCCCAAAGATATTAGCCGCGATCTAAAAGCATATTAGTATAGTCCGTAGCTGTGTTCGCAAGCACATGGCTCACCAGTCGCAACTCCTGGACAAGATCCTCGACTGTATTCGGGTCTGTATCAACGATACAGTGTTCTTGGTTCGTGAGACTTAGCAGCGCTGCAAGCTCCAAGTCACTCAAGTCTTGGATCTTGTCGAGGAGCTCCTCTTCGGCCATGAAGCCATCAGTGATATGAACTTCGTCGGTGAAGGTCGAAGTGTGAGGGTGAGGGAAGCTCTGGACCGAGCAATATTACATTTCCGACAAGGCTGACTGGTTAACGTGGAGGTGGAATCTGAGGTGTTACGGTGCGGCCGCGCGGATTTGGTGTCACAAGGCTGCGCGTTCGTCATTGCTGCGCACCACACTCAGTGAATATGGGCGAGAGCTCTAAGCGGACCAGATCAGTTTGTGCTGTTTGTGTGGTTGGCGACCTTCTAGGCTACATACTCACTTTTTACCACAACCACATCTTCCCATCAACTTGATACTTCTTGCGCAGTACATCGGCCACACGACGAAATCTACTAAACAACTACCGATCATATCTACGCGCGTTTGCCTCGAGATCCGCCGTGATGATGTCTGGGTGGTTCGCCTCCAACTCGGCGTTGGATGAGCAGATCGAGCGGGCCACATCGTCGAGCTTGTAATGACCACTATCCAACAACCGCTTGGCCATCACTGACAGAAATGTAGGGAGGACATTGCCCTCAACCTGGAGATCTCCGATATCATCCGTTCCAAGACAGTACAGCCAAGAGAGGCTATGAGATCGTTGAAGCGCAGAATAGGCAACAAGAACCCGAACTTCCAGCTCAGCGCGCTGAACTTGACCGATACGTGTGTGAAGAATGGAGGATCTCACTTCTTGGCCGAGATTGCTTCAAGAGAGTTCATGGACAACTTGGTCTCGCTGCTGAAAGCACAAGGGCCAGCCGCTGTGCCTGAAGAAGTGAAGAGCAAGATTCTTGAGTTGATTCAGACGTGGGCGGCAGCAAGTGAGGGCCGACATGAGCTTTCCTACATCCGTGAGATATATACCACATTACAGCGCGAAGGTTACAGATTCCCGCCGAAGGTGGACGTGGCGGCAAGCATGCTTGATAGCAGTGCACCTCCAGAATGGACGGACTCGGACGTATGCATGAGATGCAGAGCAGCATTCAGCTTCACTAATCGCAAACATCACTGCCGCAATTGTGGAAACGTTTTCGATCAACAGTGCTCTTCGAAATCGATACCACTTCCGCATCTGGGCATCATGACGCCAGTTCGCGTGGATGATGGCTGCTACATCAAATTGACTGACAAGAGCTCGAAGGGTGGATATGGCGCTTTCCCAGCACCTTTGCCGTTTAAGCCAAAGACCGCTATGCAACCACGGAATGCTAGGATAGAAAATGATGATGGTTTTGATGAGGATCTCAGGAGAGCATTGGCAATGAGTTTGGATGAAATTCACCAGCATAACAGTGCCAGCGCGGGCTATACACCACAAGCAAAGCTTCAATCGCATAAATCTCCGCAGCCAAGCGCGAATAACAGGAGCAGCGGTGGGAAGGGGAAGCAGGCTGATGAGGAAGATGATGATCTTAAGGCCGCTATCGCCGCGTCGTTGGCTGATATGGAGGAGCAGAAGCGGAAGCATGCGGCCATAATGAAGGAGCAGGCCTCTAGTGGAAACGCATCGTCTGCAGCACCATTTCAACTCCCAAAGAACGACTACGAGCTTACACCCACCGAAGCGGAAAATATCAACCTGTTTGCCACTCTAGTGGAGAGACTTCAGACACAACCACCTGGCACGATTCTGCGCGAGCCACAAATCCAGGAATTGTATGACAGCATTGGCGCATTGAGACCGAAGCTCGCACGCACCTATGGCGAGACTATGAGCAAGCATGGTAACTGACCGAGCTCCATAATACAAGATCGATCACTAACTCGTCTAGACACGCTTTTAGACCTCCATGCAAAACTGTCGACGGTTGTAAGGTACTATGATCGCATGCTGGAGGAGCGTCTGTCGAATACATACAGTCAGCATTCGCTTGGAGGATACAACCTTCCTCAAACCCAACAAAACGTGTATCCTTCGATTTCGGCAAATATCCCGAATGCACCTGGAGACGCAGAGAGTTTTTACACTGGAAACGGCCCAAGCCAGCTAGCACAGGCCCCTGCTTACGATCAGTACGGCGCTGCTCCATCAGCGTACAGTCGCCCCACGCCCCGACATCACGCAGGTTATGGCCAAGGGTCCAGTCTTGCACAACGACATGAAAATAATGCCCCGTACCAGCTATACCGTACTGCTAGCTGGCAAAACACAGAGTCTAATGGCCCGTCGTATGCTCGACAGACTCAAACTGAGTCTTCCGGCTATGCACCGCCACAGCCTCAGCACTTCAACCCATCGGAACCATCCATGACACCATCTTCTGACCCGAATGCCGCCTTCTACTATAACAATGAGGCAGTTTCTCAACCGCCACAGCAATATCAGCACGACCAGGGGCACAATGGTCAGCCATCCGGCCCATCACGTCCCTCTGATCCTGAGCACAACTACTACTCTTCGCAACCACAAGGATTGAATGGCCAAGACTCGAATCTGCATTTCAGCGTGCAATCATCCCCCCCGATGACCTCTGATCCGAGTCAGACTCAATATACTACTAGCCCGCCTTCTCAGCATAGCCAGCCCGAGCACAACACTTATCAGCAGAATATGCAATCTTCCCAGCCACTCGCCCAACCACCCTCTGAACAGAACTCGCCAGAACAGTCCTCGAGACAGCCCGCCACGCAGCAAGCGCCAAAGCAACCAGCAGGCTACCAATACTGGCAACAGCAACCGCAAAATCAGCAATACGCGCCTCCACAGCAGAGTTGGCAGGCGCCGGCCCCGCAACCTAGCTTCAGTCAAGCGGCATTTCCGACAGCCCCACAGCATGTCCCAGAAACGAAGCAGCCAGTAGCAGTTGAAGAGCCGCTAATCGAGTTTTGAAAGTAGTTAGCATACGGACTGTGCAGGAAATATCAAGAAGGTTCCGGGCTAGGTAGGCCATCAATCTCGATAGGATATCATCAATTAGATTTTAATGATGATCATGTAAGTACTTTGTGCCTACCACGCGGATAAGTCGCTCAGTGACTTCACGTGACTCAAGTGCGTGGCTCTTTCTTCGACTGCCTGTGCCAAGTTGACCACGCATGGAGCCCCTTCCTCAACACCATAACGGACGACCTCTAGCGCCATTCACCTCACATAAAGATAAGACAGATACACAATAGTCGACTTTTCACTTCTCCATTCCCTCTTCCTTATTGTGCTTCCTTCCTTCACTGCCCAAGTATACTTTCATTTGTGCATTCGTTGCCACCCGTCTCATCAGGCTCAAGATATACTTTATACTTCCTCAGGCATTGTTCCGCTATAGTATCTTTTCTGTGTCCTCCATGCAGTCGACTAGAAATGTCGTTCTCTCAGTCACGCCACTCTGCAGGCTCTCCTCAGTCTGAGCTTGTTATCCTGCCGCCCACACCACTCAAGAAGTATTCATACGCTGTCGGAGATGAGAAGACACGGCACCATGCCTGGAGTCACGACACGAGGCAGGAGATTCTTTCTGTGTCTATCAAAAGTCATCACGCCTCGGGTAGCGGCGGCCAGAATGAAAATCATATGTATTTTGTTGTGATGGCAGGCAATCAGACCATGGTATGCGTATATTTCTAAATTGTAGAGGTCTCTCGGTTGACGTAAACCATAGGAGCGTTTAGATATTCAACTGCTTACTCGCTGGACCCGAGAGTATGAGCAGAGGCAGAGCCAAGGACTTGTGAATGCTCAGATGGAGGCCCCAGTCCAAGTCGTCGTGAAGTCGCCTTGCATTGCACTGCGTTATCCTGGTGGTCCTCCTATGGTAAGGCATTTTGGCGCCTATTCATCAATATATGACCACAAACCTACTCAAAATCTCTGCTGACACCATGCCCCTAGGTTCGGCGCTTTCAGATCAAGTTTGGGACCGACAGCGAGTACATCAAGGTGAAAAACTTGCTCAAAGAGATAGGGTTTCCCATCAAGGAGTCATCCGGTCCCCCAAGGCCTGCATCTAGAGCTGGAGCAGCAACACCTGCACTCTGCGCTGGCTATGCTCCATCTCCATCCCCCGCTCTCCCGAATTGGCAGCCGCCATCTCATGCTCAGCATTCGTCGCAGTTCGCCTTTCCGGCTGATCTCCAGAAACCTCATTTTCAATCATCTTTGCCTGATAGATCAGAGTCCGCCAGTGCGTCGAGTATGAGAGCGCCAACTATCTTTTCTCCTGACCCGGACCGTGTGCGCTCGAGTAGTGCTTTAGGATCCGTAAATGAGTATTCCTCATCTGGCGATTATAGATTTCAGCCTCCGCCACAACGCAGCACCAACACCCTGCCTACAAATAACTTCAATCCTTCAACCCACGGCGGTCCACTCGCATCTAAGGTAAGTTTTTATTCTCTCCAGAATCCAATTGGATAAGCACGAATGTGCTCCTGTGGACCTTTGGCAACCGTGAGATCCTAGCTTCTTTTAGGCATGATCATGGATTCGGTGCCGCTATCGAAAAGACACACTTTTGGCAGACAGGTTTAGCAGTGCCGTTCTGCTTTTTTTTGAGTACATGCACTTCGTTTCCATGTATATACTGACTTTTGACAGTTCAGAAACTCTCCACATCCACGCCCGAGCCAAGGCTCACAATCTCTTGTTATCACCAGCTACGGCATGGAACAGGATACCTCATCTTTCAGAGACCAATCGTTTGGCGACAGGCGGGTGTCATTTTCTAAGATAGAAGCTCCTTTGTCGCTAGCCAACACCATTTCGCTTGAGAGGGATGCAGTCTCGCAATACTTCGTTGATGGCACCCAGCTGAAAAGGGCAGCGACAGCTCACCGATCACAACCTCGAAGCCAGCAGTCGTATGAGCCGCTTGGCCATATTCGCCATCATTCCTCGCTTCATGACTTGCCTCGCCCAATGTCCACACCGATCACTGGGCCACACTATGATGCGAGCCAACTTGATACGAGCGCTTGGACCCCTCCAAGACGTGATCTGCCATTCCCGAAGGTGAAGGACGTGAAGAAACCAGAGCCATCAAAGCTAGCGCAGGTGCAAAACGCATCCACATCTCACTCTACCTCCCCACTAGCCGCTGTGCCAGCAGCAATAACACCACCTCCAGCGACGGTCGCAAAGCCGGTAAAGAAGCGCGCAGCACCACGTAAGAAGACTAACCGGGCGGCGATCTCAGAAGCAAGAGAAATCCCCGATTCACAGGAGAAAAATCCTCTTGGTGCAAAAGAAGTCTCGGCCACTGCTGTAGAACCTGCGTCACCTCTCGCTGCGAAGAGCGCAATCATTATCAGACCTGCCACCGCGCCAATCCTTCCACAACATATGGTTGCTGCTCCAGCGCCGCGCAAACGGTCTGCTGAGAAAGCTCTTGTACAGCCAGTTATCAAGAAGCCTAAGATGACGGACAGCTCGACTCAGACACAGAACCCTGCTGGTAAAGATCATGTAGCCTTGCCCCGTACAAGTGCCGTTATTCCAATGGTGCCTGCTAACATGACTCTGGTTTCAACAACAGCCAGTGCTGCGCCAGGCCCTCTAATCCAGCCACAGCCGTCGGCAGCTGCGCTTGATGATATTGGGACGGCAATGGGGGATTGGGTTAACAGGTTCGCCAAGCCTGCCAAACCACTGGAGATCCATGAGCTACCGGGATGGGACACAGCAACAGAGGAGGAGAGGAGGCACACCGTTGAAGACTGGATGTGCCAGCAGTTGGAGGATCCGAAGTTTGTCGAATTATGCAAGACAATGGAGGATGTGTGGCAGAGGACGGGCATGGAGCCATGAATTTTAACATGAAGGCCACGAGTCGAACACATCTTTGGAGGATTTGCCGTTTATTCTGCTCTTAAATTTGTTGAATGTTGCTTGTTTCAACGATGTATGGCGTTTTGGAGAACAAATTCTTGGAAAGATGCTTTAGCTTAGAATCTTTGTGCTAGTTAGTCGACAATAACGGAACCAGGGATTCAAAGAGACGAAAACATTTTGGACGTTGTCACGTTTGTGTCTTTGCACCTTCTGGACTTTTGTATTTATCAACAAAATAACCTAACACGTTAGAGTTCTTTGTGGCCTCATTTATTCTTCTGTGAATCTTTCCGAAGGTTCGCAAGATTCGCAAATAGAAGGATGTCGAGGACGCAAAGTCTAAGGGCAAAGCTTGCAACCTAAGATCTATAGCGAACAGCGACTGACAACATGTCAAGTTCTGAAAGTGGACACTTTTGTAATTGCGTTCTGGCGCTGACTAGTTCTGGTTTCAACCTCAAAGTGAGGAGTCCTCGGGCGATCCGCCGAGGTACAGTGATGCTGTCGCTGATGCTGCATCTGAGGGTAATGCTAATACTGCATTTACCAACCCTGTTTCTCCAGATAACACTGAATCCTCCGCCCATTCTGCTCCAGAAAACTTCCCTATTCGTGTGTTGATAGAAGATGCCACAAAACCTGGCAACAACACCATGGAAGTCATGAAGCTCAGCGTCCCATCACATGCTAGTGATGGCGAAACAACGTATGCGCATCTAGAACAATATGTGTATACCAAGATTGGTGACTTGGTGAACGGTGCGAAATAAGGGAGAGGGAGAGGGAGACCGAGGCCGGATAGAACACATGCGCATCAGGGAAACGTCGAAGCGTATTTGGAGCTGCTGAAGAAGAGTGATGGGAGAGATGTTATGAGACTTGGGTTTGGTCTCACCAAGACAGTCCCATTGACAAGTCGACATGACTGGTTTTTTGGAAGCATTATATCGATATCTAATCTGGGAGCTCCCACGCTAGCCGACTCATTACCCTCCTCTCTATCGGTTTCTGGCCCCTTATGCCTGGCTCTCCTTTGGTGTGGTATCCACGACCTTATCGTCAGGACCAAAGTTCAAACTGACACTGTTAACACAATGCCTCTCATCCGTCAGCGTCGGGTATCCTTCTCCCTTGAAAACATGTCCCAGATGCCCTCCACAGTTTGAGCACACAATCTCAGTTCTCTCCATACCAAAGTTTCTATCAGTGTGGCGCTCGACAGCACCAGGAATGCTGTCAAAGTATGCTGGCCATCCGCAGCCAGATTTGAACTTGTGGTTGGCCTTATAAAGAGGAGTATCGCACCCTGCGCAGGTGTAGACGCCGTGGTCTGGCATGTGTTTGTCGTACTTACCTGTCCCTGGCGCTTCTGTGCCCTTTTCGCGGAGGACGCGGAATTGCTCTGTTAACCGGTTAGCTAGCAAGACTTAAATGCAAATAATGGTAGTAATTTCCCACCTCTATTCAGGACAGCCTGCCACTCATTATCGCTCTTCTTGACAGGATAAGACATGTTGTTGTTGCTTGAACTGGATGTGCCAAAGAGAGAACCCAGAAATGGAATGGTTGGCATAGATCTGAGAACAGCTCTTCCGGTGGATATAGCTGGAGCTCTGTGGAGCGTGGTGCGTGCGGTTTGGTTGCTTAGAGTGTAGAATGTGCGGAGGAGTGTTGGCCAGGTCGGTACACGCATGAAGAAGTATTGGTGTGGTAGTGTTTGGTGGATTCAGGGGGTTCATATAGGAAGTGGATTGTAGTCTTTTCGTTGTCGGCTTAGAAATCGATTGGTGCAGTTCTTCTATATTTGAGCTTCGAGCTGTAGCTCAGATCTGATGGCTGAACCCCGCCACTGGACCGCCGTCATAGCGTCATCATTTGAGTTGCGGATAAGGATTGGGATCGGGATTAGGATAAGGATTAGTGATTGTTACCGACGCAGTCAAGCCACACTTCGATCAGTTGTGGTGGAGCAGGCGCCCAGACCTCGAGGATACCACGGATAGATAGCCCGCTGTTTTGCCGCGGCCAGCTTATTGACCACGCACCGCGACAAACACGACACAAATCACCAAAATAATTACACACAACGCTTACATCGAAATTGCCAATCAATTATCAAAACCCCGAGAAAATTCCACTTGCTCCTAAAGAAAGACAATTATGTCACGCCGGGCTCCAGACCCAGCGGCGGAGCGCGCTGCCAGAAACGGCCAGACCATTAAGAGTCTCCTGAAATTGGAGGGGAACAAGAGCTGTGCGGACTGTAAGAAGAACAAGCGTAGGTTGACCGCAGCTGAACTCTCGAGAAGGGTTACGCGAATGCAATCTAACCTCTTTCTAGATCCAAGATGGGCCAGTTGGAACTTGGGTATCTTTATTTGCATTCGCTGCTCAGGCATACACCGTGGCATGGGCACCCACATCAGCAGAGTAAAATCGGTTGACTTAGATTCATGGACGGACGAACAGCTGCAGAGTGTGTTGATGTGGGGTAACTCGAGGGCAAACAAGTACTGGGAGGCCAAGCTTGCGCCAGGACACGTCCCATCAGAGGCAAAGATCGAGAACTTTATTCGCACAAAGTATGAGGCAAAGAGATGGGTTATGGATGGACCAATTCCAGATCCAGCAACCTTGGACGCAGAGGGCGACGATGATGTTCCGTTGAACTTGGTGAAGGAGAAGCAGGAGATCGCCCGCGCAAACTCAGTCAAGAGGATGGGACCTTCGCCAGCAGCTGGTCCATCTCAGATCCGTAGAGCACCACAGCAAGATCTGTTCACAAACGACTCACTACAACAGAGATCGAGCTCTGGTCCCGCAGCAAGACAAGTCAAGGCAGATTCCGCCCCTCCACCGCCTCAACCAAGTGCCCAGAAGCCAGCAGACTCACTACTCGGCTTGGACTTCTTCGCGCAAGACAGCCAGCCAGCTCCAGCCAGATCGTCCAGTGCGGCGCCAAGTTCCGGTGTGCCAGGACAGTCGCGGCCAGATCTCAAGCAATCCATCCTCTCCCTCTACGCCTCCGCACCAAAACCACAACACCAATCCCAGGGATCGATTAGCAACCAGCAGACACCCAGTCCAGCACCACAGAACTCTTTCGGTGGTCTCGACGACTTTGCTAGCTTAAGCTTCACAAGCACGACCTCCCCGCCCCCGCAGCCACAAGCACCGAGTTCGAATGCATTTGCCAGCCTCGGCAGTGCTGCCAACCACCGTTCTCCTGTTGCATCTCCACCAGCCCAGAGCTTCGGCGGCGATTTTTTCGACATTCGCCCTCAACAAGCTAAGTTAACTACCAAGCCATTTTACGATCATGACCACATCTCAGGCAGTTCCAGCGGATTCGGTTCGTTTGGCTCCGCGCCAGCTATCCCAGCCGCTTCGTCTGCAACTCAGAGCTCAAGCATGAACGATCTGTTTGACTTTGCAACTCCAACTACCCCTGCACCAGCACCTAAGCCTGTCACCTCTCCGCAGCCATTCTCCGTCTTCAACCTCACTCGCGCGCAGCCAGCACCGAAGGCACAGCCTGTTCCAGCAGCAACATCTACTTCAGGGTGGGGAGGCAACTTTGACGCATTGGGAGGCAGCGATGCATGGGCTTCTGCCACTTCACCAGCCGCATCCCACACAACAGCTCAAGCTGCCACTAACGACTTTGGCTGGGGCTCCACCGCCTCCACTGTTTCTAGTCCACCACATGCCTCTACCAGCGGTTGTTCTGGCCAGGGCAGTGGGTTCGGACAGAGCTCTGCTGCACCACAAGTCAGTGCTGATGAGGAGTTCGGTGGCTGGAGCTCGGCTCCACCAGAATCTTCTGTGACGAAGACAACTACGGCACCAAAGCCGGCTCCTGCGCCGTTTGCTGCTAGCGATGATTTGTTTTCGAACGTTTGGGAGTAAAGGGGAGTGCACGAGTGGATGAATGCACGCGGTCTATAGGGTAACTTTGATGCAATGAGACGAAGGATATCTAATTCATTCTGACGAGTGCAGCATTGCCAGGGCGTCAAAAAGGTTATGGTTAGTAGATCACGTAGCAAATGATATGATGCATAATGATAGCTTGGCTCCTGTGTATTATTTACGATCACAGCTATGTATCTGAGTTTGGGCGAGTATGAACGCATCCATCTCGGCCCACGAGTCCGGGGCAGCCTTCGGGAGTTATCTCCTATTCTCCCCATCACTTCCACGGAACAGGTATCCCTTAAACGCCGTGCACTTATCCAGCCCCCTAGTTTGCAGCTGTGCGCTGTGCCTCTAGCAAGCGTCCTGGTGTGACGGTGTCTTTCTTTCGCATTTTCTACCGCGGTAGCTTGTTTCTATTCGTGTTGTCCACTCTACGATCTCATCCCCTCGTCAGGCAAACAGTCCCCAGATAAACCAAAACACCAATACCGTGCCGATAATTATACCACTCAGCTTCAAAACTGCGACCTTGTTTCCCGTTGCCGCCATGCGAGTGAGTCGTTGTGCCGAACCCTTTAACGAGGAGCCCATGGAGGAGAATGTTTCTGACTGCAACTGGTTAGCTCAACTCTCGTTTCAACTTGACCAAATTCATTATATCTCTCTCCATTGTGTCCGTCTGGAGCAGACGCGGGCAGGGAAGGTATTAAGAGCGGCGTACGGTATTGTCAATAACTCCCTGATCGCGTGCATTGTCGTAGATGTCGATGGTAACGCCACGGAGGGCGGAAACCTTTGCACTCAGCTCGTTGAGGCGGCTGTTGTTTTGAGATTCGCGGTCGAAGGCTGACATTGTAAATGGTGAAGGTTGGGAGTGGAGTTCGAGAGTGAGGTTTGATGGTGTTCGCAAGAGGCGCTTTGTTCTTGTTGTAAAGACTTTCTCGAGTTGGTGTCCTTCAGAAGTCGTGATGAGAAGTAGAGGATCGTTGAAGATGCCAGGATTGTAGTTAGGTGCTTGATATGTGTCGCTGTAAATGTGGATGTGAATATGTCTTTGGTGCTGTCGTGTTGGTTGTCAAGTCGTTGATGGGCGATGATGATGAGCCACAGGACCCCTGCTAATTGTGGCTGCGAAGTGTTAGTCCGCACGGCCGTTAGCTGGATACATCATCTGTCAGACCTGTTCGACGGGCAAGCGCGAAACTCTTGGACCAGCCAGCCTTCTTCACTTGGCTCGCAATCCACATACGAATGCGCTTAAAGCGCTTATTCGCTTCTGTGGCATAGACCATATTCATAAGGAATCGACCGTTCTCAACCATAACTATCATACTTTGAATCATTCTTACCGTGATTCAAGCACTCTTACACACTATAAGCGCGGGTATCTACCAAGGTTCTTCAGACGTGGCCCCAAGACCAGAAACCCCACTATTAAACCATCAGCGCCGCGACGTCGTCTCTGGCCACGCAACACTACACGAGCACATCCTAAATATCTACAGTATAGTAACCATCTGTCAAAATGGGAATCAACAACTTCCTCCCATCCTCGACAGCTTCAGAATGCAAGAAGGCTGGCAAAATCCTTGCTTCCTTCATCGATCCCAGACAAGCGCTCGGCGCTGATAAGGTTATCCCTCCTCATGTCCTCGCAGGCGCCAAAGGACTCGCTATTCTCACTGTCCTCAAAGCCGGATTCTTAGGCTCAGCGCGTTATGGCAACGGTATCGTAGTGTCGCGTCTTGCGGACGGGTCCTGGAGTGCCCCATCTGCTATTGGTCTTGGTGGCGCTGGTTTCGGTGGACAGATCGGGTTTGAGTTGACGGATTTCGTCTTCGTCCTTAATGATGCAGCCGCTGTGCGCACATTTAGTCAACAGGGTTCGTTGACTTTGGGCGGAAACGTCAGTATCGCTGTAAGTATAATCCCAAGCTTGCTAACAGGTTAGCTGGGACTAACGTTGTGCAGGCCGGACCCATCGGACGTAATGCAGAGGCAGCCGGAGCAGCAAGCACGAGAGGTGTTGCCGGAATTTTCAGTTACAGCAAGACAAAGGGTCTATTCGCAGGTGTCTCATTGGAGGGCAGCGCCATTATCGAACGAAGAGACGCAAACGAGAAGTTATACGGACAGCGCTACACAGCGAGGCAACTGTTGGAGGGAAGCGTTCGCCCACCACCAGCCGCTGCAAGTTTAATGGCCGTGCTGAACAGCCGTGTCTTTGCAGGAGTCGGCGTACAAGGCGATGTCTATAACGACATTCCAGTTTACGATGACCAACGCGACGATGTGGTTTGGGAAGGACGCAGTGGGGACGCTTATAACGAGAACATGGCCAGAGGGCAACAGGATTTCAATGCACATGGAGGATATGGGACTCCAAAGCGCTCGGATACGGTGCATAACGATTCCTATGGTTCGCCGTCGGGAGGGACAGGAATACAGAGGTCGGCGACTGGGTTCAACGACTACGAGTACCGCGACGCTCCGCAGCGATCATCCAGCGGCAAGGTTGGGCCTGGAAGGCCGACATCAATGAAACCGGTGTTTGGAAATAAGACTGGCAACTTGCAGGAGAACCAGGCTGTGGCTTTGTTTACGTTCGATGCAGATCAGCCAGGGGACCTGGCGTTCAAAAAAGGGGACATAATTACAGTGACGAAGAAGACTGAGAAGGCGGAGGATTGGTGGTATGTGTTTACGATTTATCTGAAGAACGAACTTTGCTAACATGCTTACTAGGACTGGATCGTTAAAGGGCAAAGCGGGTATCTTCCCAAGCAATTACGTGCGAATGCAGTAAAGAGATGTTGGATGCGTGCTTGATTTACGACTGTTACGAGGGGATGTTTTGAAGGGCCCAGGTTGAGCGGCTTTGGTTTGTCAAGGGAGTGCCTATTTTGAATACCCCTTCTCTGCTATTCTTAGAAAATGAATTCATTGCTTGTGATAATAATGTTAAATGTATTGTGTCTTGTTGTCTCGAAACGCCATAAGAGCTTAGTCGACTTGGCGACTACACTGCGATTTACGTCGATGAGAACAACCAGCACACTTGAGAACTATAATCTTTGCGAACCCGATGCGTGTTTATAAATTCTTTATATCCAAATCTAATAATCAGTTGCGAGACATTTGCGCTATTTCTCGGGAGCTTGGTCGGGAAGTCGTCGATGGCCTCACTTGTTCTCCTGGCTAGCTTCAAAACAACATTAGAATGTGTGCGTGAACAACCAGGACCGTGGTGGTCCGGTAGAGGTCCCAAGCGCTACTAGAGAGAAGACCTTCTTGTCGTTGGGAGACACGATGAGGGGGTTCCCTGGAATAGGAGGGGTAGCCAAACACGCTTAACATCTGGCTAGAACATTAATGTATCAATTTAGTCTTAGTTGTAATATAAGTTTTGATCGCCTGCTTTTTGCAATCCTTTTGCTCGCTGACCGCCCAGGATAAACCCTCAGAGCCGAGAGCATAACCACCGATCAGATATGAGCGTAAACCACTTATATTTCAACACCAGTAGGTTGCGACAGTATTTCTTGAGATCGAAAAACCAAAAAATATTGTCACTTCCACGGAGACCCTTCACCAAGCTAGGCACATCAAAGCAATGACGGTGGTTGATTTGGTGTGCATCTTATACAGTTTCCCTATGTACACCAGCCCTCCAAGTCGTCAATCATCAATCATCTTCACCCTTCCCCATCTTCTCGTCCGTATCTTTTACTGCGGTCCATCCTGCGGGATGCTAACAACCTGATCCTCCTCAATAAACGGATTATACGCCGCACCCATAGTCTTCACGGTTTCAAGCGCCTTCTCGCCAGCCTTAGCTGCGAAACCCCTAGAAGTTCACATTAGCCTTCATCCTGTCATCTCTTTCACTAGCCCTTATTTCGTCCGCCTCGGCGACTTAATTCCCTTTTCACCCAGCGCAAGATATGGAAGGCTGCTCACTTAAAGATCTTATATTCATGCGTCACATAGCCACCCGCCTTGCGAACCTCCTCCATGGCCTGCTCAACAACAGAGGCTGGCGTGTTATCAGGATAGGAGACGATGACCTGGCGCTGAGGGGCCGTGACGGCACTGCCAAGCGCGAGGAGGGTTGCGAGGGAGGCGAGGATCGAGAACTTCATGATCGTGGTTTCGGGTTCGTGATAAGTGGTACGAGTACGTGGTACGATTATGCGATGTGAGTTTCAGTTCAGTGGCCTCGTGGTAGAGGAGATAATAATATGCTGGTTGTTAAGTTATTGATGTTCTAACTCAGTGAATCAACGACTACGGATGAGTTATGGTTACTTGTCTGCTAGGTAGGCACAACGTATCAAAGAGAGGTGGTTGAGGCCACACATGTGACGCACTGACGTCTTCGTCATGCTTGACACACGGATCTTATCTTATCGTGAGGCTTGATCTGGTTCCCCGCGTTTCGGCACTTCTTCAGCCACATTTCACTTGAAGCGCCGATGGGTATCACGCTGTGATTCTTACCGTGTTCCAACTCGTACAAGTATTATTGTACGTTATCTGTAGATGAAACTTGGATACAAACGCACCTATTATTGCAAACCATGTTTATTCATCTATCATCATGTCTAGAATACGTGACGCATAAAACATAATCAAAACAGCAAAGCAGTCGAAGTTGAAAACTATCAATTATTTTACATTATCTTTGACCTACCAAGTCAGGTATGATACATGCTTACAACTCATCGTGGCCAGCATCCTCACCTTCAGCACCGCCGCTGTAAAGCTTGCTGGTGATTGGGTAAGCGACGTTGGAAAGCTTCTCCTTCTGCTCCTCAAGGTCCTCCTGGGTGGCGGAAGAGGCGTGCTCCTCAAGCCAGTCAGAAGTCTCCTTGACGGCCTCCAGAATGGTCTCCTTGTCGTCCTCATCGATCTTGCCACCAAGTCCCTCCTCGTCATTGACCTGGTTCTTCAAGGAGAAAGCGTAGTTCTCAAGACCGTTACGGGCCTCAATGCGCTCCTTGGTAGCCTTATCCTCATCGGCGTACTTCTCAGCCTCCTGAACCATGCGGTCAATTTCCTCCTGGGTAAGACGTCCCTTGTCGTTGGTGATGGTGATGGACTCGGACTTGCCGGTACCCTTGTCACCAGCGGTGACCTTGAGAATTCCGTTGGCATCGAGCTCGAAAGACACCTCGATCTGTGGAACACCGCGTGGTGCTGGTGGAATGCCGGTAAGCTCGAACTTGCCGAGCTGGTTGTTGTCCTTGGTCATGGTACGCTCTCCCTCGTAAACCTGGATGAGAACGACTGGCTGATTATCGGCAGCAGTCGAGAAGATCTGGGACTTGCGGGTAGGAATAACAGTGTTTCTTGGGATGAGCTTGGTCATGACACCACCAGTGGTCTCGATACCGAGAGTCAATGGGTTGACGTCCATAAGAACGATGTCATCAGTTCCCTCCTGTCCGGAGAGAACGCCACCCTGAACGGCGGCGCCGAAAGCGACAGCCTCATCTGGGTTGATACCCTTGGACGCCTTCTTGTTGAAGTACTCCTCGATAAGAGCCTGGACCTTTGGAATACGGGTCGAACCACCGACAAGCACGATATCGTGAACCTCGTCCTTGGTGACCTTGGCATCCTTGAGAACCTGCTCGACTGGCTTAAGGGTCTTCTTGAAAAGATCCATGTTAAGCTCCTCGAACTTGGCGCGGGTGAGAGTCTCAGAGAAGTCGTTTCCGTTGTGGAAGGCCTCAATCTCAATGCGGGTGGACATCTGGGAAGACAAGGTACGCTTGGCCTTCTCAGCCTCACGCTTCAGCTTGCCCATGGCCTTCAGATCCTTGGTGATATCGACGTTGTTCTTCTTGTTGTACTGCTTAGCGAAGTAGTTGATGACGCGCTGATCAAAATCCTCCCCTCCCAAGTGGGTGTCACCGGCGGTGGAAAGAACCTCGAAGACACCACGCTCAATGGAGAGAAGGGAAACATCAAAAGTTCCTCCACCAAGATCGTAGACAATGATCTGCCGCTCTTCACCAGTCTTATCAAGACCGTATGCGATAGCGGCTGCGGTTGGCTCGTTGACAATGCGGAGGACGTTAAGTCCGGCAATGATACCGGCATCCTTCGTAGCTTGCCTTTGGTTGTCGTTAAAGTAAGCTGGGACGGTGACGACGGCGTGGGTAACCTTCTTGCCCAAGTAGGACTCGGCGACCTCCTTCATCTTTCCGAGGATCATTGCGGAAATCTCCTCGGGGGTGAAGATCTTTGGCTTGCCCTGGACCTCGACGCGAACGTTTGGCTTTCCATCCTTCTCAACGACATCGAATGGGAAGTGCTTCATGTCACCCTGAACATCCTTGTCGGAGAACTTGCGGCCAATCATGCGCCTAAAGTTGTAAAGTCAGTAAACATGTCATGGTGACGCTTAGGAAGCGGATGTACTCACTTAACATCGTAGACAGTGTTGCGTGGGTTGGCGGCAGCCTGGTTCTTAGCTGCGTCACCGACCAAACGCTCCTCCTCAGTGAAAGCAACGTAAGATGGAGTAATGCGGTGTCCCTGGTCGTTGACGAGGATCTCAACCTTCCCGTTCTGCATAACACCGACGCAAGAGTAGGTGGTCCCCAAATCAATACCGATAACTGTTGCGGACAGCTGTCAGCAAAGCTCCGTCAAGCTCTTTTGGGTCGTCGAGATGGGGGACGTACCAGTGCCATAGCTTTCTTGTAATAAATCCTGATTAGAGGCGGCGTTTGCGGTGGAGACGAATGCCAGTGGGCTCATGAGGAGGACGAAGTAGAAGAGAGCAGAGAGACTCATGAGGAGTCCTCCAGTTGATCTCGCCATATTAAGCAGCTATGTGGTGAAGCTCAGTACAGTGTGTGTTTTATAAAGAGCTGTTGTCGCTGAACAGTTTCTGGTTGGGAGGTCGAGTTGGTGGTCGATTCCTCTTGTCGTAGTTGACTGCCTTCGAAAAGAACAGAGAGGTGAGTTGTGGGCGGAGATGCTTAACGGACACTAAAAGAGCGCTTGTCGTGAACTTATGCTGTCAATCCCAAAGGACACATTACAATTGAGCGCGGACGTGCCATAATCGTGACAGGGATTATGCAAGGCAAGGCCACTTAAGCCGCGCTGATTGGCTCGGTACTCCATCTGGCAAGACACGATCACCACAAGTGCGCTCGCTCGGGGAGCTGGTCCAGGGACGTTGGAATGGTATAGAAACTCCTCAATAAATCCAACACATCGTTATCCTTGCTGTATAACTGAGGAGGCTCTATCTAATTATATGTAACCTTTAATACCCTTTAGCAGTTTTTATTCCGCGTAACGGCATGCTCCGGCGTCCTAGTGGAGTAAATTCTCAGCCTTGTCGCCTAAGGCGCACATGACGCCACCATCTACTTATACCAGATTCGGGCATTTGTTGATTACCGGCGCGGCAGTGGCACATCATTTCGGTTGCTACCCGAAGCATCTCAAATTCACTTCATATAGAAGCACTCATGTACGTATATACACTTTTGAATAAGAAGCCATGACAGCCACTCAAAGCCTGATTTATTGTGGGTTTTTGGTCTCTAAAGGGCATCTACTCTATCAAGCCAGCAGCAATTGTCTGGCCTTCACTTCTTAACACAACTCTCAGTCCCTTCTCTAACGGGACCGCCGAGTCCAACGCAACTGACAATCTAGCAACCATTCCCGCCTTCACAATCTTTGGCTTCTTCTTCGTCACCTTACCCGTTGCCTTGTCAAGCACAGCAGTAAGCTCTGAGATTCTTCCAGGTGCATGCAGACGTCCGCGATGAATATCAATACCAGATGGCATCAAATACTCAAATGCCAAGACCTTGACAACCAATAGCTTCGTCGTTTGGATCGGGCTTGATGGACTTGAAAGAACGTCACCAATTTTGAGATGCAGCGGATCAATGCCGCTGAGATGAACAGTAGCGTTTTGTCCAGCCACAGCCCAATCTGCTGTCTCCTGGTCGACTTCCAGGCCTTTAATGTAACATTTCTCTCCACTTGGCTGCGCGAGCAAAGCATCTCCGGTTTGTAAAGAACCCGCTTCAATACGGCCAGAGATACTGAGAGGATTTTGCACTCCACCGCGAAAGATATCTCCAATAGTGATTCTCAAAGGCTTCTCCAGCGCTCTGTGCACCGGCTCCGAGTTGTCCAGCTCTTCCACCAATGTTGGCCCAGTATACCACGATGCTTGTGGATCCTCAGATCTACGCAGAATGTTATCTCCATGCAAGCCCGAGCAAGGCACAAAGCTTATGTTCTTTGCCTGGAAACCCGCAGCAGTCAAGAACGCAGAGACCTGTTGTGAGATCTCCTCGAAGCGATCTTGAGACCAGCCGACCGTGTCGAGCTTGTTGACGGCGACAATTAACCGTTGTACACCCATACTTCTGACGAGCAAGGCATGCTCCTTTGTCTGACCCTTCAAGCCAGACTCGAAAGAGCCTGTGCTTGCATCAATGACCAAGACAGCGAAATCTGCTTGAGATGCTCCAGCAATCATGTTTGGGATGAAATCCCTGTGTCCTGGCGCATCAAGAACGGTAAAGGCAGTCTTCTCTGTGTCGAACTTGTTCATAGCAATGTCGATGGTGACACCACGATTTCTTTCTTCAGTCCCGTGGTCCATCACCCATGCCAATGCGAAAGATGACTTGCCAATCTTTTCCGAGTCCTTCTTATACCTCTCCATCGTACGCTGATCGACCACCTTCAGGTCGAGCAACAGGCGTCCCATAAGCGTGCTCTTTCCTGCATCAACATGACCTACATAGTTAGAACCACCGTGACAAAAAAGACTGTTCAATAACTTACCAATGACCACGAAGTTGGCAGAAAGCTTAGCGTCCTTCTTCTTATGCTCCGCAAGCACATCCAGATTCTTACTCGTAGCTCTCGGCGTATCATCGATCTTCATACTCTCAACCCCATTCGCGATCTGATCCGCCTTCGCTTCATTCTTCGTCTTCGCTGGGTGCTTATCCTTCTTTGCGCCAGCAGCTGTAATTAGTGATTAGTATTCAGCTTCTACAAGTGGCCGTGGCGTGCTGCCGAACCTTTCGATTGTGCTGCTTTCACCACGTCATCCGGTGACGGTCCTGCAAAGGCATCAGTCGGCTGTACGGTTTTATCATCCTCTTTTGGCATAGGTAAAGGCAGAGAAAACATGGACATGGCTGGCTGCCGGGCGCTGGAGTGGCCTCCCCCAAACATCGTGCTGGCAAAGGCTGATGGAGCTGCAGTCTCGACTTTAGGTTTCGGTTGTCTGGGTGGTGAATGAGGTTGTTCTATCTCTTGTGCTGGGGTTTGCGGGCGAGGCGTTTTGTTGTGCGGACTCGAGTCTTTCCTCTTCAGCCGTGGATACATCCGGGGATTTTCTTTCTGTTGTGTGCCAGGCGCAGGGCTGCTTGCCGGTTGCGGGCTGCCACCTTGAGTGCGTGTTGCATTTGTGATGTTGCATAGAGATAATCCTTCCATCGGCTTCGTGACTTCCTCGACCCCAGCACCCTTCATCTGCTCTCCAGCTTTCTTTTTCCGTGCTGCAGCAAGGATCTGGAGCTTCGACATCATTGGAGCAGCATCTGAGCTGCCACCTAGTAATCCACCTCGAGGCTGAAATGGTGCAATGAATGTCGCTTGCCTCTCTTGCGGGACATTGAACCAGCTCATATCCTTCCAGAAGTCTTTCATGTCGAATAATTTATCACACCTCGTTGCCGGTAACGATAATCGCTCGGAGACGATATATAAATCTAAGGTCGCTGTATTAGCCCTTGTTCCATAAACTACCATTTCAGAAGGAGACGCACCTCCAAAGTCATCCTCGCTGCGGCTACCCGCCAAACCAAAGTGCCTTTTTGCGCCCGCCATATCTAAACAAGGAAGAAAGAGTGACCCACCTTTGGTCTTCTTCTTCTTCTCCTCCTTCGGCGCCATCTTCTTCAACAGATAGTCCACCGTCTTCTCTACATCGCAGTAGTAGTAATACAACGATTCCTGTATATCTCTATCCGTGAGTCCTGGCACGTCGCCAAGTGCGCTGCGGACTGACGCGGTGCCGAGACGCATTTGCTCTGTGCCTTTGTCAATTTATGTGCTTCCTATGCTGGATCCTTTCGGTGCCAGGATGTGGATGTGCAGGATGGATTGTACATGGCGCATGCTGTCGCGCAGTGGGACGCCTGACAATGATCTGACCTTTATCTTCTTCGCTAAGCTCTGTTTTACGCTATCAGCTATGTTATTGTGTCTGAGAAATGCAAATATGGCCGTACCTTCTCCCTCCTCCTCAACATAGTCGCCCCCTCCATCATAATCATCAAGCTCGTCGTCCAGGTCCAGATTCTTGATCACTTTATGGCGCGACATGGTGAACGTTTTCTTTTAGTATCTTTAGGTAAGTGGTGCAGTTTGGTGCCGAAAATTGCGGTCGCACAGCTGTCTCTAATTTAATGAGTTGATGTTCGGTGTTGTTGTGAATACTTTGTGAATCGCAACGTGGAAACAGCTCTATTCGCTTGATACGGCGTGGAGCTGATAGGTCGTCATCAGTGGTGACACAAGGCGGCGGGGCCTGGATCAGCCCGCCATCATCACTGCTCCAAGCTCGTAGCCTCGTCAATCCAGGATCGAAACGACCGATATCACATTACAAGCTATGTACAGAATCGAAAGTGAATGACCAGAGAATGATATGGCATGGGGTACGTTTGATCTCAAAAAATTGAATGATTCATTCATGCTATAGTGGAGTGATCGTCCACCTGGTTTATCCATCAGCTTGCTCTCCCTAATCGCTACCTCCCTTGAAAAGCAAAGCAAAGGATATACCAAACGCCGTGTAAATTCAGCTCATACGCTTTCTGCGCCCCCTTCCTTCTAATTCTCTAGTTTTAGGAGAACAGAACGGCTATTATGGTATTACTGCCTGTTCGTCCAGTCATATCACCGGTTTCCACCGGCCACTCTAATGTCATACCTGTATCCCATCCCGTTATATCATACTATCATGTTCCGCTCAACTAAGTCTTTCCTCGTTCAAGCGTGAGCTTTACCTCTCGCTCTCAGCAAGCTTAGCCTCCTATCACCATCCTCCTCGGAATGAGTGTTCGTGTTCCTACGTCCAGTCAAGGCTGCAAATCCGAGGTGACCAAGGTGAGAAAACGACTTGTTCCTCCTCGAAGCATCGAGTTTTGGACGACTCGTTTCGCCCGCTAGGGTAATCGGTTCACTGCTCAGGGTCCTGCTGTGAGCGGAGGCAGGTAATGACATGCCAGGGCCTGACGTATGTGACCTAGTAGGACTCGCGGGTCTCGACGTAGCAGCTGCATAATTTGGAAGCTGTCTCAGATCCCCATAACTCATGTTTCTGAGCGGAGCACGGGTCGCCGTCTCATACGATGGAACTTTGCTCATGTTCAGCTCTTCATTCTGGTGTTGGTAGTCTGGTGTTTGTGCGCCTGACGTAACACCAGATGCGATACCAGAGTTCATCCCTGATCCAAGTCCACCTAGAGCTGGAATCTCCTCGCTGCTAGGATGTCCTGAAAGAGGATTGCTCCGTGAATGTGGAATATGATGGAAGTATCCACCGGGGCGCAGCACAAGAGAGCCGGAACTCGACAAGCTACCGTTCGCACGATGGCCGCGCCCGTCGCCACTTATCGATATCCGCGGAGTGTTGGTGCCACCGCTGAAAGCACCATTGCGAAGGGCTGTCGGAGTCACGCCTGCAGGGTTCCTCTGCGCATGAGTGAGATTCTGAAGTCGTGTCGAAAGCGCCTCGGGTCTGACTCCTTGTGGTGGTGCCGCGCCTTGCTGTTGAAGACTCTCCACGGATCCTGTATTAGAGTGCATGTAGAATGGTGTATTCATTCCAGACGAGAGGTTTGGCGTGATGTGGCCGCTGTGGTCACTGTCGGTATATAACTGATCCAAAACGTGCTCTCCGTACAAAGGTGGCGCATGGGCGCCAATGTCTGCCGAGTGGATGTAATTGGGCGTCTGGTCAAGCAGATTCCCTGCCTCGTCTAGAGGCACGTTCGGTGATAGGAAGATAGTGACGGGTAATGTGGCGCGGAGTTCTGAGGTATGTCCATCCGGATTGTGCAACGCGATGTTAAACTTGACTCTATGGCGGATCTTGATGCCATTAGTCTCACAATCTTGGAGACACTTCTTCAGAGTCTTCGGCAATGGCAGCGATTCTTTCAAGGCGTAGCCATCCTGTCCGTCTTCATCAAGCATATCTTGATAATGCCGCTCCTCGTCGATATCGAATGACCAGATCTCAACGTCCCTTTGCGTCTTAAAGATCTTTTCTTGTCCATTCGATCCTGGAAGAGTAAACTCTTGCGCTTCAATTAGCTGACACCTTACAGTGCCAATATTAAGTCCTTTCAACAGAGGTGTAAATTTCATCTCCACATCAATGGCTGTTCCAAACACAATCGCCTTCTGCGGGATGACGATGGAGTACTGGATCTTGTTTGGCCAGATATTCTCGACTGTCATAGCGTGGGATAACTCCAACGCCGACGGGTCCAGAGTGCGAATGATGCGCACCGTTTTCCAGCCATGTAAATCGTATGCAAATTTTCCTCTTGCAACAGTTGCTTTGAGTTGGTATTTTATGGACGATTCGCCCAGTCCTTCCACCGTTTCTGCTGTGGCTCCGGGTATGATAAGCTCAAACGGCCACTCGTGGTTTGTTGGCCCCAATGTGACGCCTCTTGACGAAGATCCAGGTCCATCATGGCCAACAAAGTTCGGCCACCTGTGGTTCAAGAGCTCTTTCGTCTTCAGTTGTTTGGTGTTGGATACGCCAGTTGCGATGGCTTTATTCTCTGTCCATCTGCAAACCAGTTAGGTGGAGATCAGCAAGTTTTGCGAGCCTCGTTCAACTTACGCTACTTTGGATGTTCCGGTCATTCTTAGGTGGACATCTTCAACTCTCAATGAGTGAGGAAGGCATAACACGACTACGCCGCGCAACAGCTGGCTGGATGCTTCTGCTTCGCTACCTCGAAGGACAATTACGTCTGACTCTAGTCTATTCACAATGCGTTAGGCACAATTCTGCAATAAACAGTGGGCTGAAGCGACGAACCTGATCTCAAAGAGCGTTGCGCTGTGCCTGCCAGTAACATTCTGGAGAAACGTCGGCATGGCGATTGATGTTCTGAAGCTCTCTCACCAGAGGCCTCTTGTTGTTGGGATATTGCTTTATTCGCTCTATATCATACAAGGTGGTATATGCGCAGCTGACTCTATTCCGCCTCCATATGTTTAGTTCGTATTATGATTCGTGTCTCAAGAAAGAATGGTTGTAAGACGCGCAATGACTTTCAGTTGCATCCGTCGGATAGGTGATGATGGCGGTGGCTGATAAGAGATTGTTCAATCGGTTATCAGTTATCGATGGCGTATGAGGTCGCTGGCGTGGACAATTGTTGCTGGGTCTCAAGGAGCGTTCTTGGTGATAGGTAGTGAAGAGTGGTCAGGGTGTAGATTTCGGCGTCAAAGATTTGGTGATATTCTTTGAAGAGTTTAGTTGGCACGATTGATACAGTATTTATAAGGCGAGCCACCTGTGACAACACAGACCACTCACAAAATGACTAGCACAACGGGCCGTCTAAAGAGGAACAGAATGTTTCCACTCCGACAGGGTCTAGACGGCGAAAATGGGTCAAGTCCCACCTTTCATGTGGTTTGGCAGGTAAAGAAGATATGAAGATATCACAAAATGCGATTTACCGGTTCGACGAGAACAGGAGATCAGGGCCGAATAGAAGCAAGGGCACGGTAAAAGATAAGCTTAAGTCAGGTACGGGCCTCGGAAGTGGTGTTCCTGGACCAGGCCACGAGGTAAGCTGTTAGCACGTCTTTGGCAATGGACAAAGTAACCTTTTCAGTGTTCGAAACAGTTAAATGCGGTAATGCCAAACACGGTCACTACCCGCCGCTGCCGAGAGGCTTTTTTTGGACGAGCACAGACAACGTCAGACTGAGCCAAGCATTTCAATAATTGCTGGGCCGCGGCGCCAGGGTGTCCACGCCTTATGGCCCCATGCCTCTAGACTACAGTTCTGTATCACAAACTTTTTGTTGGCCTTGAATTGCTGAGATGCCCAACTACAGTACTCGTGGCATCTGTACAGTACTGCTAATCAATCCGAGGTCCTGCTTCTTGAGTATTGTTTCGTCGGAGGGAACAGCATACAACTTCTGGGGCTCATTTTGGGGCTCATTTTGGGTGGCGGGTCGTCCTAAAGCCTATCGTATCACAGTTGAGGAACCTCGCTACTATCATGACCAATGTCATGATGCTCTGTGGATTCCCTTATCAACCTCTTCCGTAACACTTAAGAGATCTGCTCTCCCAACAAGAATCTGCGTTAGTCTTACGAAGTGCTCATGGATAACCAAGTGAAGTAGAGTGCCCAGTGAGTCACTCGGTGCAAAATTGTCTCGAGTCTATTGCTCGACATGAGATGCAGTTGTGGAAGCTTAATACTTGCTAATAAGATTACAAGATACAAGTAGTGGTCCGATAAGAGACATAGTCCTCGACCACTTTCTGATCAACTAGTTTTTGACTCAATTCAAAGACCGAATCTTTTTGGCGCTTGTCAATCTTCACAATCTATCCTTGAGCCGGCCGACTTATTATGGGCTAAATCTCAACCTCGAATTTGCAGTGTTAAAGGCGCAATCGGCCGAGAGCTGACGACCGCGATCCACTTTCTTCCCGCTGCATCCCAGCGTGCGCCGCGCTAACATCGTGGTGTTTTGTGGATTCTCGGTCCATTGCCGAAACCCATGTCTCGACGTTCACCTTAGAATCAGATGTTCATGATGAGAGTTTTGCATTTTAATTGACAGCACGAGAATTAGGTAGCACCCCAGGGGAGTTAACACGGGTCTCAGTCGTGGGAAGGCACGCCATGGAGCTGATTGCGGTCGATTGCTGGTTGGTATTAAAGCCGGTTAGGAATTTTAATTAGGATTCCGAGGTAGCAGCCGAGGCGTTATCAAACTTGTCAGCATTATCGCGTGGCCTGTTCCACGTCCGAACGTGGCCTGTCTTACAGCTGGTCATGATTGCGTCCTCCGTGAACGCCAACCAACAGAGTGGGTGGGGGTCGACCTTCTTAGACTTCACATGTCGTTAGCAGATATCAACAGCGTACGGGGCACTACTCACTAGAACTGGTGGCAGAATTGTGACAAGCGCCTTGGGCTCAACAGAATGTCGGATCTCGTGATCCTGCTTCTCCGTCTCTCCTGAGAGGTTGGAATCTGATCTCATCCTACCAGCTGTCAAGCCCTGTGTATCTGCTCGTTGCAATGCACCTGTGAGTTTCGAAGATATGCTGGCCCGGTGAGCTCGCACAGAGACCTACATTATTGTCAGCGTTTGCCGCAAACTGAACAGCGACAGCAAGGAGCACTTACAGCTTTGGGCCGTTGCAGCATGCCAACGTTGAAGTCCCATAGCAGTAGTCTACAGTCGTCTCCAACACTTCCGAAACGGTAAGTGCGCTCATCGCATCGCCAGGGATCGAATTGAATAGCTGTTACCCAGGACTGATGTCCTTGACACCTCGCAACAATCGACGATTCAGCTATTGACCAGATAGACAGTAGGTCGTCCTGGCCTCCCGTGACAACATATTTACCATCGGGCGACCAGCAAACACATAACAAGCCACCATAATAACTGGTGAATAAATCTAGCAATCTGCGCAACCGTTTAGTTTTGGCCAACTGCTAGTTCTGGGGTCTTACTCACTCTTCCTTGAGATAGTCGATAATCCGCAGAGAGCCATCCTCTGACACAACTGCCAGATGCCTATGGTCTGGTGAAAAGGCAAGCGCATTGATTCTCTGGTTAGACAGCTTCCAGAAAGCAACCGGATTCGACTTCTGATTTCTCGAATTGAGCGATTTTTCAATCTGGATGGTCTCTCCGGGGCCCTTCGCATTGCTGGCATCCAGAGTGGCATCACTCTTCTCGTCAGGTAAAAATGCAGCATCATCCTTCTCCTTATCATACACAACCAAAGATCCGTCCATATGTGCAACAAGGAATAGATGTTCCGACCCCGGGATCCATTTGATATCGGATACCGGCGTGGCATTGATAATGCCGTTCTTATTTAACCTTGTGTACTTCTGTGATATTGGCTCATACCATATGATTTCCCCTGTTGAGAATCCCATGATAATATCGACATGACTTAAGCCCTTGGTAATCGTGTTGATATCATGGCATAGGCAATGACCTTTAGTGAAAAGGATCTTCGCAAGATAGTCTTGCTTGTTTGTTGATGAGAGGTCAAGCCACTATTCGTGGTCAGTTTTGAGCGCTGTGCAGGACTAGACGGGCAGGACTGCTATTATACTGACCTGGAATGCGCGATTGATATTCGCGAATGCGTAAAGTCCGCTGGAATTGTGTTCCTGGAGTCGCTTATTCAAACTTTCACTGGTGATATAGCGCGACACAAAAGAAGAATTGCTCTTAGACAGACTGTTCTTAGGTTTCACTCGCTTCGACGAGCTCTTGCCGTTAGGCGTCGCGAGAACTGGATTGCCATCCCCAAACGGTGGTGCTGACGACTTTGGAGCTTTTATGCTACCATTTGTCGGTGTACTGCTTCCACCGCTACTCAACTCCGCAGAATGTCGCCCTTCGTTCGGATGCTCTTGTATAGGCGCTGGCAGTCGTGATTCTGACCTGAATCTGGAGGGAATCCATGGTAGTGGTGTCGGGGTGCGTGTGCTAAGTGAAAGCAGGGAGAGCTTTGCTCCTGCTCTAGCTGGCTGAGGAGTAGTGGCTAAGGGGTTGATATTGATGATGGGAGCTTCGGATGGATGAGGATGTGGTGTCGCAAGGTGAAGATCCTCCTTCAGCACATAGGTTCCTGCGGAACGTGTCAGCACAAGGCTAGCTGCGCTTTATCGGACAGCATACCTTCGCCGACGAGCAGCTGGTACTCGGGCCCAGTAGGATGCTCTAATGTATTGACTGTCTCTGACATGAGGGGAACTCCTGCCATAGCAGCTCTGTACTGCTCGGTCTGGTTGAACCGCGGCGGCGGTGGATAGCCAACACTGCGACGCAAATCTGTCAGCCATCCGAGCTGTCAATTCTCCGGCGCTCAAGTGCTAACCGGTTGGCGCGCACCTCGAAGCATCTAACATGATGAGGATACACAAGGGAGGGGCCATGCTTACAACATGATGAAAGCGCGAATGAAATGATGGTGAGCACTTTGGCTAGGTCAAGAACTGTTTACAACAATATCTACACAAAAGATATGCGACGAATTCAATACAGACGACGATGATGTTGAAAGAGGTATAGAAGACAGGAGAAGGCAGAATCGATGGCACACGTTCTCACCGGCTCAATCGCATCGAGCTTGTGTATAATGCCTGTACTCGCGGCCGCAGGCTGGGGCGTAGTCCATGTTGTGGGGTAAGATTCGAGGGTGGACCCTTCGGTCATCGCATCGTGGCCTTGGAAGCCGATCAACAGGTTGGCAAGAGCATCTTGCGAGATTATGTGCGGTCAGAGGTTCATGATGATGTAGAATGAGTAGCTGGACGCTACCAAGCATATTCGCATTGTTTACATCTGGAAGCCTTGTTCGTATAGTATGCGATAATGCAACTTGGAGTGCCCACAGGGCGTCCCACTTTGGGGCGCATCCGTCGCGCTTAAACTTCGGCGCCGCGTTTCGAGCTTGAACAATAAGGAGCTCTCTCACAATCAAAAACATTGGGAAGGCCCTTTGAAACTAGACGAAGCGCAACTGGTTGGCTCTACACTGCGATTGACCAAATTACATCGGCATGGGCTGCTACTTGTAATAATTTCCATCACTGTAACCATACCTAGACTGCATACAAGATGGCAACAGGTTAGTTTCACCGAATCACGGGCAAACCTACACAACCTTTGCTAACCATATTCTAGTGCGCATCTGCGTTTGCGGTGACGAGGGAACCGGAAAATCGAGTCTGATCACGGCTCTCGTCAAGGATGTTTTCGTAACGAATAAGATCCAATCCGTCTTACCTCATATCACCATTCCACCCAGTATCGGCACTCCGGATAATGTCACGACGACTATTGTCGACACATCTGCGCTTCCTCAGGAGCGGAACACCCTGCGCAAGGAGATCCGAAAATCCAATGTGATTCTGTTGGTATACTGGGACCATTACAGCTATGAGCGTGTGGCGCTCTTTTGGATGCCGTACTTTAGGTCTTTGGGCGTGAACGTTCCAGTTGTGCTGTGCGCCAACAAAGCTGATGTTGCAGCAAACGGTACAACGCCTCAGGTCGTCGAAGATGAAATGCTGCCGGTAATGGCGGAATTCAAAGAGATAGATTCATGCATAAGGACAAGTGCGAGGGAGCACCACAACGTCAACGAGGTCTTCTTTCTGTGCCAAAAAGCGGTTACGCATCCGATTGCGCCAATCTTCGATTCCAAAGAAGGAGTTTTAAAACCTGCCGCTATCGCAGCCTTACGCCGTATATTTTGTCTCTGCGACAAGGATCAGGATGGGTTCCTTAATGACCAAGAGATGAACGATTTCCAAGCCAAGTGCTTCGACAAGGCATTGTCAGCGGAAGATCTGGATAATATCAAGTTATCCATCGGCCGTAAAGAACGTAACATAGAGAAGAACCAAGGAGTAGATCTGGACGGATTTCTTCGCCTGAACAAGACGTATGCGGAAAAAGGACGACATGAAACAATCTGGATAATTCTGAGGACCTTTCAATACACAGATAGTTTGAGTCTCAAGGAGAGCTTCCTTCATCCCAAGTTTGAAGTGCCTGAGCACGCATCAGCGGAGTTAAGTCCAGCTGGCTACCGATTCTTTGTGGACTTGTTCCTGTTATTCGACAAGGACAATGACGGTGGTCTTAACAACGAAGAGCTCGATGCTCTCTTCGCTCCGACGCCAGGATTGCCGCAGTCGTGGATCGAATCGTCGTTCCCCTCGTCCACTGTCCGTAACGATGCCGGACATGTCACTCTACAAGGGTGGCTGGCTCAATGGAGCATGACAACATTCGTCGAGCCAAAAACCACACTGTCTTATCTTGCATACCTTGGGTTTGAGTCATCTAATCCTCGTGAGTCGACGACTGCAGCTCTGCAGATAACGAAGCCGCGCAAACGACGCCGCAAGCCTGGACGAGTTGAGAGAAATGTGATGCATTGTTACGTCCTTGGCGCCGCAACTTCGGGCAAGTCATCACTTCTAGACGCTTTCTTGAACCGCCCTTTCGATTCCCTCTACCACCCAACGATCAAGCCACGCACTGCTGTAAATAGCGTAGAGCTTCAAGGTGGCAAGCAATGCTACCTCATTCTAGAGGAGCTGGGAGAACTCGAGCTCGCAATCCTTGAGAATCAAGCCAAGCTCGAGGCTTGCGATCTCATATGCTACACCTATGACTCGGCTGACCCGGATTCCTTCTCCCATATTGTGGAGCTACGCCAAAAATACCCGCATCTCGACAACTTGCCAAATATATACGTGGCTTTGAAGGCGGATCTTGACAAGACCACTCAACGGAGCGAGCAACAGCCTGATCAGTATACAGTTGGATTGATGATGAACTCGCCACTTCATGTGAGCGTGACTTGGCACAGCATCAATGACCTGTTTGTCACGCTAGCCGAAGCAGCCATAAACCCCAGCACAGCGTTTCCGAAGAGCGAAGAAGAGGCGTCGGATCGGACGAGCCTCTATGTTGCGCTGGGGGCTGCAACCTGTGTAGCAGTTGCAGCCGCCATGATATGGAAGAGGACAACGGCAAGTCCATTATGAAAAACTTCAGGTGTTTAAGAGACATTTCAGAATGTGTTGATGTGTAAGATCTTTCTTAGCTGGCGTGGCAGATTCTGTTCTATAAGTGATACCCCATACTAGCATTAATAATATTTAATTGGGACGGAATGTACTTGTTCCATGTTGCCATGCTATTCTGAACTAAAGTGCCAAGATATCTGAGGTCGATGTGCTATCGGAGCATAAATCCGTCAAAATACTCTAGCTGGCCATATGTTGTGTTGAGGCATCGAGCAGGCTGTAGCCTCGCATGTCGGCGTGTCTAAGGAGGTGTGCCTCAGGCGTTTGACGGCCAATCAGCATATTGCAGCCTAATCCCGTTCAGGCGGCTCCAGGCTTTGGCTCAGGCAATTGTCGTTGGATTAAGCTACTGCCAAATATCACCTCTAGCCGTCACATATACACAGCACAATTCACCAACTTCATATTCGTGCAATTCGCGCCTACCTACTATCACAACACCTTTACCTCCTTCCCACACATCAAGGTGATCAAGATAAGCATTCTCTCAGCACCTTCCTCGAACGCGCGCATCTACAAAATACCCAGAAACATGGCTTCCGTAAGTTCATCTCTGTCCCCAAGCTCCGTCGTTGAAGCATATCGACCTCATCAAAACCCGCCGGCCAGCCCAGCAAACTTCACTGTCGCTTTCCACCATGGCAACTACAAGTTATCGTTGGAGCCCTCATCGTCCACACGTTGGTGGCGGCAATATTCTGGGCATTCCGAAGCTCCCTGGACTTATGCTAACTCCAACGATTCAGCAGCGTCTTCAGTATAACCAGGGTTATCTTCCAAACGGCGCAACCGCAGGTCCAATACCTGGAGCTGCACCACTCCTCCCAAACAACGGACGTATCATCCAGACCGGTGGTGTCAGAGTTCTGTGTGTTGCGGATGTTAGAGGTATGTCATCGCGTTATGGCTAGCTATCATTGGCGTGGCAACGCTGACCTCCATTCAGGCAACCTTAGATCATTGAACGAGCTCGCAAAGCAGGCGCGCGCCGACCACATCATACACACTGGAGACTTCGGTTTCTATGATGAGACATCCTTACAGCGTATTGCCGACAAGTAATTATCTTTCCTCGAAACAAAATATGTGGTCAGCATCTAACGTGCTTAGAACCCTCAAGCATGTCGCTCAATACTCTCCACTCATTACCGAGTCTGTGAAGAAGGAGATCCAAGCTCCAGGCGGACAAGGTCTCGTCAAGAACAGAATTCCACCACAGGATTTGCCACTCTCTGAGCTTCCACAATTTTTGAACGGCACATACAAGCTCGACGTTCCCGTCTACACAGTCTGGGGTGCATGCGAGGACGTCAGAGTCCTTGAGAAGTTCAGAGCCGGAGAGTACAAGGTCGACAAGCTCCACATCATTGATGAGGCTCGTTCAATCTTGCTTGAGGTTGGTGGAGTAAAGCTTCGCTTGCTGGGTCTGGGAGGGGCCGTCGTCATGCACAAGCTGTTCGACAATGGCGAGGGACGCACCACGATTGCAGGAGGTCAGGGCACCATGTGGACGACCCTGTTGCAAATGGGCGAGCTGGTGGACACTGCCAATCGTGTTTACGATCCGACGGAGACTCGTGTCTTCATCACACATGCTTCTCCTGCCAGAGAAGGCATGCTCAACCAGCTGTCCGTTACTTTGAAGGCCGACTTCTCCATCTCTGCCGGTCTTCACTTTAGATACGGCAGTTCCTACAACGAGTTCAGCGTCAACCCAACACTCGACCATTACCGCGGAAAGCTTGCTGCCTCCAAGGCGTCCTTCAATGATGTGTGGGAGACTGTCAAGAACGAGGTCATGCCAGCAATCAGCCACAATGAAGCTCAGAAGGCTCTGCTTAACAACGCACTCGCGATTGTCGAGAAGATGCCAGCAACTGCTCATGGTGGCAACCCATTCGGCGGACCAGTTGGCGGTAGCAATGCCGCGGCCACAGGCCAAGTCGATGAGAGCGCCTTCAAGAACATGTGGAACTTTAACTTGGCGGACGCTGCATTTGGATGGCTTGTATTGGAGGTGCAGGATGGTCGAATCGGTACTGAGATGAGAGCCCAAGGATTCAACTTTGCGCATCGCAGCGCGAAGCATGCCCCTGGCCCGCCATCACAGCCACAACTGCAGCAGCAGAATGTTGCCCCGCCTGCAGCAGCTGCTGGCAACTTGCCAGTCCCATCGGGGCCTGCCGCAAGCCGTTCTCCAGCAGCTCCAAGTGCGCAGTCTGTCCCAGCAGTAGCACAGCGCCCTGTTCAGCAACAGCCAAAAGGCCCAGCCGCTAACCCACCACGCACCACTGGCTCGCCAGCACCATTTCAAGGTCAAAAGCCTGCGACTCCTCAAGCCACCACTCCGCCGGCAAAGGAGGCTGAGAAGCCAGCACAGACCGCAACTAACGGATCCACTGCTAACGGATCTGCTGAGGCCCCAGTGAAGCCAGCTGACATTATCGGCCTTTTCGTGATGAACGTCCAAAGCGAGGAAAGTGTCAGAGCTCTTTTTGCGGACGAGGATGAGCCAAAAATCACCAAGGTTGACAAGTGGGGCATGGCTAACAAGGTTGTTCACTTCCCTACCATTGAGGATAGAGACAATGCCCTCGCGCGCCTTCCTGAAGACGTGAAGGTTGGTGGTGGCGATAGATCGAAGCCACTTGTCAAGCTCTTCGCTGCAAGAGATAAGCCATACAACTCTAATCGTGGCGGAGCAGGAAGCTGGGGAAGCACTCGTGGCGGTAACAACACGAATGCTGGACAAGGTGGGTATCGCAGCGCAGGAGGTGCCAGCGCCAGCGACAACGAGAGCGTTCGCGGCGGCCGTGGCCGCGGAGGAGCTCGTGGCGGACGCGGAGCTTCTGAGCGCGGTCGCGCCCGTGGTGGAAGGGGCAGCTACAAGGCCGAAGGAGGAAATTCTCCAACCGAGTCTGCCGTAGCTCCGGCCATCGCCGCCCCTGCTACTACCTCGTCCTAATTCTCGCACGCATGATATCCATTTGCCTTGCAGCACTGTTTAAACAAAAGCTTACGGTTATGATATACCTTTAATAGTGGTTTCGAGCACTTGCCTTTAGCGATGGGGCACGGCTTGCAGGTTCTTTGATCTGGGTTTGGAGTTACTTTAGCTTATGCCTCATACCACGCTCGTGTAGGCGATGACGGCTATCACTTTCAGACTTTGCCTCGGGGCGCAAACTCTCTATTATCCATGTCTTATAATCGTCAGCGTCGCTTGTATTTTTGTCATGGAGCATGGGGAAATGAAGACGGAGATATCACATAGAGGAATAAGACATGATACCATGCTTCTTCTTTTCAAACACGTGCCCATATATACGCCATGCAATGCTACGCTTTAGTTATACAAGTGTATTCGATACAGTTCCTGATACTTATGGTTTACAACTTCTTCTCCACCGGTTTAACACCCTTATGGATAGCAGCAATACCACCGCTGAGATCCTCCCATCCCTTACCCGGAACAACGAAGCCGGCATCCTTAATCATATCTCTCCATTGCTCCTGTCTTGGGAACTTCTCGATACTCTCAACGAGGTACTGGTAACTCGCCCTGTCGCCCGCAACAAGCTGTCCAATCAAAGGAATAGCGCTAAAGCTCCATCTCTTATACACCTCGTTGAAGATTGGGTTGGTGACACCACTAAACTCCAAGCATGCAAAGACACCACCTGGTTTCAATACACGGTATGCCTCCCTCAGTGCCTTCTCCTTATTGGTGAAATTCCTGATTCCGAACGCCACAGTGTACAGATCAATCGAGTTGTCCTCGATTGGCAGTTGCTCGGCATTCGCAACCAACCAGTCCAGGTTCTTGGTGGCAGCATATGGGGTCTCAAGACTGCGCTTCCTGCCCTCGGCCAACATGTCTGGGTTGATGTCGGAGACGGTGACGCGGGTGTTTGGGGAGTGATTGATGTTGTGTGCGTGGTCGAGCATGCGGAACGCGATGTCACCGGTGCCGCCGGCGATGTCGAGGATGTTCCATCCTTGGGCTGGGGCTGGACCGGTGGTGGAGGAGAGGGCGTTGGCGTTGGAGCCTGGATTCAGGGAACGCACGAAGTGGTCTTTCCATAGACGGTGGATGCCTAGTGACATGAGGTCGTTCATGCGATCGTACGATGAGGCGACGGATGAGAAGACGCCGGCGACTGTTACAGTTAGGTTCCGCGTTCAACTGGTTAGCAGCAAATTGAGTGCTCAAAGCGCATACCTTTCTGTTCCTTCTCCTCTGCGCGGACATTCTCAAATCCGAAGTGAGTGTACGTTTCCTGGTTCTTTTGTGCGTCGCGGATAATCGACGTTGAAATGAAGGTGGCCTGTGCAGGTGCGCGACGAGTCGCGCACCGCAGCATTGGTCTACATAATGATCTGGTGGCCATCTTTACGCCGAGTCTCGCGATGTTCAATATGAGGCAGAGGCGGCGGGCTGCGGCGGCGAGGCTGGCCTCAAAACATTCTGAGCCGCCGCGCCGCCAGGGCCAATTCGGCGACCGAGTGGCCGACGCGGCGTTGCATTGGCTTACGTAATTCTTAACTTCCCCATGTCGGCATTTGCGGGGGGATTGCAGCCACGCCAATTCTGGCGGCGGCCAGCCGTTCGGTTACTCACGGCTTTGGCTACCCCAGATTGGGGTAATCGTAAAGCACATCCCTCTCCCACATTGCCCTGCTTTGTGGGGAAGAAACGTAGGTCTTTTTCCTTCACTCTCTTGCACTTCTCATCTGTATACCTATCCTATATCATACAACCATGAGCTCCTCCATACCTCGAGTCTGTCTGGCCAGAGCTGGGTCCAGATTGTCGACAGCTGCCAGATCCAGCAGGGTTGCGTCTGGCCGCAGACACTTCTCAAGGACAGCCACAACTTTGAACGCGGAGCATAAAGATGAGAGGTTACGATTCCCAGGTGCTCTGGAAGCAAAGTTCACTACAGATTGCAAGTTCGCAGATCCGAAGGATATTGGCGTTGTTCCATGCTACAGAGTGATTGACAGTGAGGGAAAGATTGTGGACGAGAACTACAAGAGAGACTTCAGCGATGAAGAAGCGATCAAGTTGTACTTGGATATGGTTGGAGTTAGTATAATGGATTTGATCTGCTTGGATGCTCAGAGACAAGGTATGCTATTCGTCTGTTGCTATATTTTGAAACTCTATACTAATCGGTTGGTCAAGGTCGTATTTCTTTCTACATGGTTTCCAGCGGTGAGGAAGGCATCGCCTGCGGTGCTTCGTCCGCCCTCGAAGTTGCAGATGTTGGATTCGCCCAGTATCGCGAAGTAGGATTTTATATGACCCGCGGCTTCACATTCACAGACGTTATGTCCCAGCTCTTCGCCAACGTGAAGGATCCAGGACGTGGCCGCAACATGCCAGTCCACTACGGCAGCGCGGAGCTCAACCTCCACACCATCTCTTCGCCATTAGCAACCCAGCTGCCACATGCCGCCGGTGCAGCCTACGCTCTGAAGATGCAGCGCATGGCCGATCCAAAAGCACCAGGAAGAATTGCCGTATGCCTCTTCGGCGACGGAGCAGCATCAGAAGGTGATTTCCACGCTGCCTTCAACATTGCCGCTACCAGAGACTGCCCAGTCCTCTTCATCTGCCGTAACAACGGCTACGCCATCTCCACGCCAACCTTGGAGCAGTACAGAGGTGACGGCATCGCCAGCAGAGCAGCCGGCTACGGCATCAACAGTATCCGCGTCGACGGTAACGACATCCTCGCCGTCCGCGAAGTGACTAAACGTGCCAAGGCGCTTTGCCTCGGCGAGAACGACGGCGGTGTCAACAAGCCTGTCCTCATCGAGGCTATGTCCTACCGTGTCTCGCACCACAGCACATCTGACGACTCCTTCGCCTACCGTGCTCGCGTCGAGGTGGAGGACTGGAAGCGCCGTGACAACCCGATCACCCGTTTCCGCAAGTACCTCGAGAATGAAGGACTGTGGAACGACGAAAAGGAGTCTGAGGCTAGGATTAGACTGAAGAAGGAGATTATGAAGGCGTTTCAGCAGGCTGAGAAGGAGAAGAAACCGGAGTTGAGCAGCATGTTTAATGATATGTATGAGGAGTTGACGCCGGATTTGAAGCAGCAGAAGGCGGAGTTGAAGGATATCTTGATTAGGTACCCGGGAGAGTATGACGTGTCTGAGTTCGACAAGGGAAAGGACTCGCTATAGACTGAATAACAAACTGGCCTATAGGCCAATTCATTGAAACACTTCTCCGAAATATTCAAATGTGCATGCTTTGTCCACCTGCCTATTTGAGCAGGCTCTACATAAATTCTGTACCTATACCCGCGTACAGCTGATCTATAGCTGCCCAAGCATCCATATGTGGTATATCACCATTGCAAATCTCGCTCTTTACCACAAAAGCAAATCGCTCCAACGCCAACTAGGAACCAAGTTGCCAAACCATGCTCGCTGTTGAACGCCACAAATAGCTAATGCGTCAATCCCCACTCCATCTTTATTCACTAACGCGTATAAAGCTTCTTGATACCAGTAGTGCCTCTCACAAGGATACTTCCGCTTCCAATATTCGCCTTCCAACCTTCCCTGATGAGCATTCTGCCCACTGCATTTCTGATATTTGCCACTCCGTTTACGCTGTGTGTACCTTTTCCGGTGATGATGGTATATCCAGCATGACTCCCCTGATGGTCAACTGTGGTCCACCACATCGTCACACTTTCTCTCGCTATCCTCACGGCATCCAGAACACCAATGCCATGGAGATCGAGCTGTCTGTCCGTCGATTGCTGAGCAACCAGAGCATCTGTGGCCGCGGAATAGATACTCTTGGCTTTGGCGTTATAGTCGCGGCCCTCTTGGGAGTAGTATGCTGCCACACCACCCATAAGAGGGTCGGAACGTGCTTTTCTGTACGCAGCGTTTGCTTTCTCGAAGTATCCGTTGCGGAGAGCGCGGTAGTCTGTGGCGGCGTCTGCGTATGAAACTGTCGATCTGGTAGGTTTGATCGTTCGTTTGGCTGGTACGTCGTTCCAGTTGTCGCCATTGGTCGACGCGGCGAGCTTGTAGTCGAGCTTGATCGTCGGTAACAGGGTAGGTTCGGGGTTATCGAAGCCGGGCAGCAGAACGCTGCAGAACTCTTCTGGCGAGCTGTTGGAGTCGCCGCAGATTGCGAGGATAGTTGTCAGCTTCTCTTCTGGAAGTTCTGGGAACTGCTTCATCAGTCTTGTAAGCTCTTCCAGTGCTCCATGCTCAAGATCCATCGGCACATCTTTGTAATTCTCCAGCATCTGCTTGAGACATGCCCAGAGTCTCGCGCTCTTCTGTTGGTACAAAATACTTGCCTGCGTGGAGTCCAATCCACACAACCTGGTCAATACTTCCAGGTCCTGCTTGCGAGTCTCCCATGCACTAGCCGTCGGTGTTGGAGTCACATCTGAGAAACCATTGAGGCTCTCACAAGCTGCTTGTGACCTGCTCTTCCTGCTCTTCTTACTCTTCTTCGTGTCTCCATTCTCCGAGAATCCTTCAATACCCCGGTGCCGTCCGCCAGTCTCTTCCAGAAACGTCTGGTTCAACAGATCCTCCACTGTCTTCGGCATATCATCGCCATGCCTCTTCAGCGCCCATTGTATGTCAAACTCCTTCAACCCAGGGAACATATCAACCAACACAGCTTCCTTCTCCTTCTTTCCCAGTGGTTGCAGTTCCCTGATATGTTGATCCGTCTCTGCCTCTCTTTCTCTCGCCTCCGTACTCATGCTCATAGTCTCATCATCATGTCCGAGACTGAGCGCAAACACGCTATCAGTGGTCCAAGTCAGATCCGTCTCGCTGCTGCTGTTCCTCTCTGACCGTGTCGTGTTTTCCCCCGCATCATTCACATGGGCATCTGCGGCAGCTTCGGGGGCAGCAGCACCACTGCTACCACTCGGATCAAAGCCGGTAGCCTCCTCGAATTCTGCGGACGCCGCGATGGCGTCCAGAATTTGGCGCACGCCCTCTAACTCCGATTCATCGTCAAGGTTGTAATCCGACGTAATTGCCAGAAGCGTCGCTGGGTCCAAAGGTGGACAATACGTTCCCTATCACACATTAGCGTCTATCTCACACACACACACACACACACACCAAAGCACGCAAACAGGGCAAGCGATGAAACGAACCTTCAAGGTTTCCAATTTATCAGTGCCCGTCCCCATGCCGACATACGTTGTTCCGGATCTGAAGGATTATAGGGTTCGTAATCGTTGTGGTGTAAATATGAATCTACGAGATGCTGCATAATATCCAGTCTTTTGATACGGATATATGTTGGTCTGTAGGTATGGTCTAGTTCACTACGTTCATGGTGGCGATGTTTAAATCGATGGGTGAGATTGGAAATGTTGGCGGGGTTCACGACCCTGGTCTGCCTGTGACCCGGGCGATTGTGGGCCCCCGAAAAACCGTCGAGAACAGACAAAGACAAGGGGGCGCTTATCGCGGTTACCACTACATGCTGTTAAGGAGTGTTTGGCACAACGAAACCCATTTTATGCCGCGGATACGGTGTTTAAATGTGAATGGAGACACCGATCAACAAGCAGAGTTATACAGTGTAACATGGATGATACGTAAGCTGGCGAAGCATAAATGGGCCAAATTGGGACATTTTTGATTCGGCGTCGTCAGAGCAGAACTTTAGTTCTGGGGACCCAAAGACTTTGAAGCCCTCGGACGGCTGGTGGATGTTCAACTGAACTCCGCACTTTTCTAACGGGAGGCAAACGACCCATTTACAGGTCATTAGTAGCCTGTATAGATGAAAAGCGAAGGCCTTCGCCGTCGCCGATGAAGATTTCGGAGCCCGTTTTGGTGGCGGCTGACCAGAAGAAGAATGCGAACGTGTACATGGTGCCTTCGAAAGGAGGCGGATATGAAGCCGAAGGTGATGATTCGGTTGTTTTTGCGGCCGATGGATAGTCATTATCACATATCAATAGTGCATGTGTGTTTTCACTCTTCAATCGGCTCTCTCGCATATTCTACTACACACCATAGGTAGACTCCGTCGTCATTATTATAAAAAGATCAATTTAGTCGATCTACACCATTACCTCCATCAGCGCCCCACACACTTCCTGAAAATGCACCCTCATGACCGACGCCATATCTCACAGACATCGCTGTGATACTTGAAATAGGGGACGCGTGTGTTTTAAGTACAATACTCCCAAGCAAATCAGATTGTTGTGCCTGTGCTAAGAAAGGTGGAAAGCGCCTTGGCCTTCTCGGATCGCAGTTCCAATTTTGCGCTTCATAGTCTCCAAATCAGTATAATCTGGCAGCTTGAGGTAGTTGACACAAGTCATAACACTTGGTAAATAGTCATCGGAGGCATATGGTGGCTCGCTGGGCTTGCACACCACGGTGAACATCGGCGTTAAGCTCTTGAAGCCTACAACGTATATCAGTATGAGAGTAAAAGTAATGAGAAGATAAAATACGTACCTCCTATAGGAAGCTTCGGGCTTCCCGTGGTAAATTGAAGGAAGTCGCGACGCTCCGCAAGCGTAAGCTCGCTCATAGTTTGTAACAAGTTCCTTACACTCTTGCTGTCCATGTTGAATCCATGATCGGCCTTGATCGAGTCCATAAGGGTCTCTATGCTCCAATCTTCTTCAACACGACCAAAAAGCATAACCAACTCATCCGGAGTAAATGCACTGAGTGCTGAGTACGGGAATACTTGCGTGAAGCCAGTACGGAATGCATCAATTAGACGCTGTACACCGCTTCCAAGTGTCATATCAAGCACCTTCTCCAAGTACTTATCGACGGATTCGATGTCAACGGCCACTTGAGATCCATTAGGAATGAGCTCAATGTGTGAGTAACCTGGAAGAGTAAAGTCCAGCCCAAGGTCATCGATGTGGGCGCCATCGATCTCGATGGCTTGAGCAGCCGCAACCTTCTCAGCGGCGTCAAGCTCCGGGGTTTCATCGATTGCCTGCTTGGCTAAAGCAAACTTTTTAATAAGCCTGAGGGATGATGCTAATTGAGGATCGACTGCCTTGATGGTACCAAGTGTCGGGGTGACTGGCCTCGACTCGTCTGCAAGTCTGAAAAACGTCGGGCTGAAAGAGACATCTATAATGCGGGAGTCGATCATCGATCTGGCCACAAACTTTCCCAGCATCTTGAAAAGATGAACGATTCTCTTTCCATTTTCGGTCGACGCTTGATCCTCAGACATTGGGGCTGGAAACAGGCCACGGGTACCAAAGGCATACTCGTCGGTGCTATTGAGATCAGACTCGCGCCATAACTTGAGCTTCTTCTTCGAGAACTCTTTTGAAATTGTTGAGTAGAACTCCAAAGTTGGTCCCAGGCCAGTGCCAACCTCTTCAAAGTATTCCACCTCTAGAATGCTCTGCGACGCTCCATAGAGCTCCATGACTTTGAGGGCTGACTCGAGCATCTTTGAGCGCGATATGCGAACTTTTTGACGCTGGAGTCTTCCCATGAATGGACGTTCGCTCTCCCTGTAGCGATCACGACGGTTGTCCTCCGCCGACTGGGCATGCTGCCAGCGAGTCATAGATCTAGCATAGCCGAATGAGGTAGATTGAAGGAACAGATGCCTTGTCTCAAATGGGAAGAGGAAAGGATACAAGCGTGAGAGATCCTCACTCCAGCTAGGTAAGCAATTGCTTGCAACGATGAGCGGCTCTTCGAGTTGTCTGTTAAGCTTGGCGGTGAGCTTCGTGTTGACGAACTGAGACAGAGGCTCCGGGTTGAGCTTGAGGGTGTCCTTATTGTCAGCAAGAACGACGTCGAGGTTAGCATTGAGATCATGCAAGATATTCAAAAGCCTCAGGATCTTGGACGTGGCCGGATGCTTGTCGAGAGAAGCCGGTATTCCGGATGCGGTAGCATCACCTGCAGTCAATGACTGGCTGAGCGCTGTAGGCTCGGCAGGAGGCGGTCCTGGCACACGTCTGAACTTGATAGAGTGTATGGCGGACCATACGCTACGGCTGGTGTGCTCGTCCATTGGTCCTAAAGTTCCATGAATAGCACGATAGATAGTCGTCTCATTCGTAAGTGGTTTATCGCCAATGCTGAACTCGATGTGCCAATCTTGGGGGACTGCTCTCATGGCTGCTGCATACGACATAGGTCGTCCGAAATGTGTCGGTGCCGCCATAGAAGGATGCGTTGAGCTCGAAGATGCAGGGCGCGTCGCGACGGCACCGGATGGAGTTTGGGCTGGTGTAGGCACCCTGGTTCCATCGTCTTTAGTTGCTGTAATCTTGCCACCGGCTGCAACCTGTAAACTGACGGCACTAGGGTCCTCCTCTGGAGTTTCATCGTCCATGTCTTGCTCCATTTCGCCCATGATTGCTGCAAGAGCTTCTGCATCGTCGGCCTCTTCGTCATCCGTGAGCATTCTCTCGTCGGCGCACTCGAGGGCTCTGCGTAAATCATCGCCATCATGTGGAGCTGCTGGAGGAGGCGGAGGTGCCGCCGGCTCGGTTTGAGCTTGATGACGGCGGCTTGAACGGCGAGATGTCTTCTCCTTCATGGTGGATGAACCAGCAGTCCCCAATGGGCCAGGAGGCCTCATTAGGTCCGGTATACCGCTTGCGGCAGCATCGGGTGGACCGCCTGGAGCACTTCTCGACTTTGGCCTTCTGGAACCACGAGGACCGCCAGGCATAGGCGGTGGCAGACCACCATGTGTGGCCATGGCAGCCGCGAGATGGCGCTCCGCCATACGGGAAGGAAGGCCACTGTCGAATGGGTTACCCATTCCAGCGGCTGCGAGAGCAGCCAAAGCATCGGTCAAACCATCACGAGCCCTAGAGCCTCTTGGACGGTCCGACGCCATGCTGATGCGAGGGCGAAGGTAGTCGTCGAGAGCCTTAAAGGTGGCGATTGCATGAATCGATACCATGATGTTTCTATACGCTGGCGGAATGTCCGAGTTTTCGTCTGCAACAAGCTTGAGGCGAATCTGCTTGGCAAGCATGGAAGCTGCACTGCTGCGGTTGCCGTCAAATGAGTTCTGGTGAACTGTGACCACTTCGAAATGTTCAGAGCGGCTGAGCACATCTTGTAGTTTGTGGATGAGGCTGCTGAAAGGCGTGGCAGGTGACTCGACCGTGCCGGTCGTTACTCTACTACCGATGCTTCTGCCCATAAAAACCTCTAGGAACGCTGATCTGGCATCATTGGCCAACTTCTCGTCGGCATTGTTGAAGACCTCAAGAAGCACGTTTACGACCTCTGAGTTCAGAAGCTCGGCGCTCGTAACACTATCAAGCGCATCTCCATCGAAGTACGAAGCGAGCTTGTTGAAGAGGTCAAGGGCGTTGCTTGTGCTCTTGTGAAGATAGTGGTCTCTGATCTGAGCTGCGAGACCTTGTAATTCGGAGAGGATATCGGTGGCCTTCTTCTTCATCTCAATACTGCTCTCCTCATTCTCGTGAATGTCTAGGAACCTTTTGGCCCTCATAGCTATCGCGCGTTGCATCATGGTCACAACCGCTGGGATCTTGGCGCTCCTTCCATCGATAGAAACGCTCACGACTGAACTTGGCGCATCGATCGAGCCCTCGTCTTGATCATCTATGTCCTCCATGTCTACATCGTGCTCTTCACCGTGCTCGTCGTCCGAGTCATCTTCATGATCGTGGTCTTCGTCATCCTCAGAGTCTTCATTGTCAGTCTTTGCGGCTTGAGTACCACTGCCCATCGCGGCTGCGTTAGAGTCCGCAGAATTGCCATGGTTTTCCTTATCCTCAATCGCATTAGCTTGAGTAGACTTTGTTTCTGCAGACTCGGCAATCTTAGCTATCTCTGTAATGACTCCTTCGCGATAGAACTGGTAGCGGTAAATGTCACCTAAGCGGCGCATAAGCAGCTCGGCTGACTGCAAGGCGGCATTGGTCAAAGTCCAGTCATCTTGTGCAGATAGGATTGCTGCCAAAAAAGAAGCATACGGAAGGGTACGAAGAGCCTCAGTCATGATGTCGGTGTCCAGGGCGGAAAGCATCTTATATTGTGCGATCAAGACCTTTTGACGTACACTCAAATTGATGGTGCTCGTGTATGCGTCTGTAAGTGTTGGGAATAAGATGATAGCAAAACGCTTTACTTCATCCTTGCACTCTTCAAGAAACTCGAGTCGCTTCTCATTTGACGCATCTTTTCTCTGTAGAACATCTGCGCCGGATGTCGGTCCCACTGTCTCCTTTATAGATGTACTTGTTTCAGGCGCATGGCCAGGCAAAAGCTCGCAAATAACATTGAGAGTCTCAATAATTTGCTCCCTCGGTCTATGAATCAGAGCTTGCATGATAACAACACTGTCAAGTTTAGATGCCACGTCGTCAGTGCCACTTGGTGGAGAAACGCCGGTCAGGATGTGGTAGATCGTCTCGACGACATTCATCTTGAAAAGCTCGGCAGATAATCTTGGACTAGCCTTTGCGGTAATGGCTAGTACACGGAGAAATTGGGTGTGGATGTGTTCACCGATCAGGTTCGTCGTTCCTGGAAGCAATAACCGCAATATAGCCTCTAGGAGATCTGGGCTTACAAGCTCTTCTAACTTTGACGGCTGGTGTCTGAAACTCTCAACAACCCCTGATACGCAGATTGCCCCTTGCTCGACGACCTTCTGGTCGCTGCTGCTCAGGACGTTGAGCAGAATCGGCATGACGTCGCGGATGACTGGGAAAGAGTCCTCTGGGATGTTGCGGCAACATTTTGCTGCCGTGATGACTGCTGTACGTTGAGTGCTGGTTGGGAAGAAGTCAAGGTATGTCAGACAAGCCGTAAGTCCTCCTTCGCGGACGATGGATGCTGGAAACTCGCCGGATATCTTCTCGAGCGTGCTCAGTGCTTGCTCCGCGAGATCAATGTAGTGAATCTCGAGCAGTTTTTGGCACAATACAGGCACTGCTCCACCATAAACGACATTGGCTGTACTCTGCGGAAGTGCCTCCATCAAGTTGGCAATGCATCGACAGGCAAGCAACATCATCTCGGGATTCTCCTCTCCAAAATCTGATGGCTGCATCAACTTGACCAACTCCTTGATGAAAGCATCAGGAGAAAAATGTCCAGCTAGATTGTCCTCGGTCGAGATAAGCAGGAGTTCCGACAACTCTTGAAGTGCAATCAACTGCATGGAGGGATCCTCGTGTTGCTTCAAGTTGGCCAGGATATCGCGTAGTCGTGCCGAGGTTCCTGACATCATGCCGCTTAAGGCACGAAGTGTACTCGACAGTCCATGAGGTGGCCCCCCCTGACCACCTGGGTATGCTCCAAATGGATCGTCGCTCATGTCGTCGTCGTCTTCGTCCGCGTTGTAACGATCGTGTGTGTTCTCATCGTCGTCCTCGTCGTTCGAATGTTTATCGGGAACCGCCTCCTTGTCTTCCTTGTCTTCCTTCTCTTCCGCCTTATGTTCTGCCTTCTTTGCCTTGCTTCTTGACTTTCTTGTCGACGCGGAAGCGCTTTCGGCGGTGACTGTAGAGCTGTTCTTTGAGTCTGTAACGGATATGTTAGAGATGGGTTTCTCATCAAACTGGAAATGGAGGCCGCCAAGCTTGCTTACTCTTCTTGTTTCTGCTAGACTTGCGGCTGGATGATCCTGAGATAGGACGATTCTCATTGCCTAACCCCGCGGATTCTCTGGTATTGTGTCAGCGTCTCTTCTCATTTTTATATGCTGGAGTGTGCTTACTCTTGACTCGACATGGCTAGTGCTTGCCTCGTCGGAGGTGGCGGTGCGACTGCAGATGGTTCTTCCTTTGATACCTTTTGCCTCTTTGGCTGACGCTTAACTTTTG